>ERZ772820.796-NODE-796-length-27937-cov-3.794276_pt1 | contig 27937 bp, 23 predicted proteins | sample MGYA00511377_ERZ772820 | MGnify/ENA primary metagenome ERZ772820 (study PRJEB29015, sample SAMEA2737684) | human gut metagenome | biome: human gut; feature: human-associated habitat; material: faeces | place: China | collected 2012 ... | reverse complement strand
CCCTGTGGGTTTCTAATTGCGAATCCGGCGCTTGCCGCGGTTGGAGATCTCGCCCGTGATTTCCAGTTGCTTCTCTCTTCTATTTTACTTTATTTCTTCAAAATAGTACATTTTATGAATAAATTCAATTTTAATTGTAAACATTAGCACTCTACTATTGACAGTGCTAATTTTGGAATTATAATGGTATTGTACTTGAGAGATTCAACAAAATCTCCTAAGGAAGCAGCTTAATCCTATATCAAAAAATAATGGAGGAATGAATTATGATGCCCAGTATCTTTGGTGAAAATCTTTTCGACGAATTTTTTAATGAACCTTTCGCCATTATGGCGCCTCAAGGTCATAACCCTCTTTACGGTAAACGCGCAAAGAATCTAATGAAGACCGATGTTCGGGAAACCGAAAACTCCTACGAGCTGGATATTGACTTGCCCGGTTTTAAGAAAGATGAAATCTCCATCGAGCTGAAAGAAGGCTGTCTAAACATTAGCGCCGCCAAAGGACTTGATAAAGAGGAAAGTGATAAGGAAGGAAAATACATCCGTCAGGAACGCTATGCGGGCTCTTGTAGCCGCAGCTTCTATGTTGGTACTGATATTGATCCTACCCAGGTCACTGCTAAATTTGAAAACGGCATCCTGTGCATTTCCGTTCCAAAGGCTTCCCGTCAATTGCCTGCAAGATCTACAGTTGAGATTAAATAAAATCTCCCTCTCCTGTGCCCCGTCGATTCAATAATATAATTTTTTGAAAGGATGTCATTTATGAATAAAACCCTATCGCGAGTTTTATGGATCATTGCCGGTGTACTGCTTATTGTTGCAGGCGTGTATTGCTTTGTTTCTTTTGATGCTGCCTTGAGTGGGCTTTCCCTTATACTTGGACTGGCCATGCTCTTCTCCGGTATCGTTGATATTGTCATCTTTGCATCATCCCGGCGCTTTATGCTCGGTTCCGGCTGGTTCCTACTGGATGGCATCTTCACTGTACTGTTAGCCATTTTCCTGCTCTGCAACCAGGCATTCACCATGCTTTCGCTGCCGTTTATTTTCGGGATGTGGCTACTCTTCGGCGGTATCAGCCGTTTCGTTAGCTCCTTTGATCTTCAGCGCCTTGGTGTGCGGGGTTGGGGGTGGTTTACCGCCCTTGGTATCCTCCTTACTGTTGCGGGCATCCTTTCGTTCTATGATCCCATTTCCGGTGCTATGGCCCTCAGTTGGATCGTTGGACTAGTGCTTATCCTGCAGGGTATCGCATCTATTGCATGGGCCTGCTTCTCCGGGCGCTTTTGGAGGGACTCTCTTTTATAAAACAACTATCACCTCCTCAATTATTTTCAAAAATGACCGGGGCTTCGGCTCCGGCCTTTTTGCGCATCTACACACTTGCATGCAGCTTGCATTTCTACTATAATAGATTGGCAATAAACCGAAGAGAGGAGGAAACCGAATGCAGACATTTTCTATCATGGCAGCACCTGCGCCACAGCTGCTGCGCGATTATCTCATCTATATGAGCACCATCAAGGGACGCTCTCCCCGCACTGTAGAAGCCTACTACAACGATCTCCGCCTATTCCTGCGTTATCTAATGGCCACTCGCAGTGGCACTCCCCTACCCACGGACGACCCAAATCTTGAAAGCATTTCGTTTGCCTCCATCGGCGAGGAAATGATTCTCAGTGCACGCCTTTCCGATGCATATTCTTTCCTGGCTTATGTGCAAAGCGTCAACCAAAATAACGCCAAGACCCGTGCCCGCAAGGTTTCCAGCTTGCGCGGCTTCTATAAATATCTGCAAAGTAAGGCTGGCCGCCTAGAGGAAAACCCCATGGAACAGTTGGAGATTCCTGCCCAGCGCAAAAGCCTTCCAAAATACCTTACTTTGGATGAAAGCCTGCACCTGCTGGAATCCATTGAAGGCAAGGATCGTGAACGCGATTATTGTATCATCACCATTCTGCTTAACTGTGGCATTCGTCTTTCGGAGTTGGTCGGTATTAAGCTCTCGGATATCCGGGATGACACCCTTACTGTACTGGGCAAGGGGAATAAAGAGCGCATGGTTTATCTTAACAACGCTTGTCTTAACGCCATCGCGGAATATTTGGCCGTTCGTCCGGAACCACCGAAAGATGCCGATAAACCCTACCTGTTTGTTTCCTCCCGTACCAGTGCACCGCTTACCCCCCGCCGGGTGGAACAAATAGTAGAAACACATCTAAAGGCCGCCGGCTTAGGCGGTCGGGGCTATTCCCCTCACAAACTTCGTCATACTGCCGCCACTCTCATGTATCAATACGGTGGTGTGGATATCCGTGTTCTAAAGGAAATTCTCGGCCATGTCAATCTTGGCACCACAGAAATATATACCCATGTCAGCAATGATCAAATTGCCAATGCCGCTGACCGCAATCCCCTTTCTCATGTTAAATCCAAACCATCCAAAAAGGAAGCAGAAACCGAATGAAAACCAATTACCACACCCACACCTACCGCTGTAAACACGCCATGGGCAATGATGAGCGCATTGTACTCAATGCCATTAAGGCTGACCTTGATATTTTAGGCTTTTCTGATCATACCCCGTGGCCTCACTTCCCTGCCGATTACGATTCCCATGTCCGCATGGAGCCGCAATACCTGCCGGAATACTGCGGCAGCGTAAACCGCCTGCGGGAAAAATACAAGGACCAGATCGAGATTCACCTCGGCCTGGAGGCGGAGTACTTCCCGCACCATATGCAGGAGCTTCTTGATATGAAGTCGGAATACGGGATCGAATATCTGATCTACGGTGCCCACTACGATGAACTGGATGCCCCCGTCCCGGAGCGTTTTTATTTCGGCCGTGATATTTTAGCGCCCCATGACCTCGAGCGTTACGAGCAGAACATCATTCCGGGCATTGAAAGTAAATTCTATACCTATGTGGCCCACCCTGATCTTTTCATCCGCGGTTACCCTTATTTTGATGAACACTGTGTTGCACTCAGTCATCGTATTTGTGAAACTGCGGCTCGCTGCAATGCAATTCTCGAATACAACATCTCCGGTTTTCTTTTCGCGCTGGAACATAATCGGCTGGATTGTTTCCCTCATCCCGATTTCTGGCGCATTGCCAAAGATCATGGCATTACCGCAATTATTGGCTTCGACGCCCACGATTCGGCGGTAGATTTCAAGAATTCTGATATCTATGATTATGCCGTTCACTTTCTTAATCACATCGGTATTCATCGCATTGACAAACTCGATTTATAAAACAATTCCATAGCTAAGCCCCACGGTATTTAACCCGCGGGGCTTTTTTCTTAAATTTTATCGTATTGGCAGCATATACAGCTTCTCCCGTTTCATTTTGTGATATTCTACAATAATTTTCTTTAAGAATAACACAATCTGCCACTTAGTTGCGCAATTTAGCCAACCAGGTCATTGCATTATATACAAATTGCGCTGTGCTTTCTTGTAAAAATAGTCCAACTGCGCTTTGACAAAATCAAAAAAATACTATATTGTAGAGACATACAAAGGAGAATGTTCACAATGAATTCCCCTTTATCAATAACTGGAGGTACATAAAATGCTGCTGATTAAAAACGCCAACCTGGATGGGACCGGCAAAATCGTTGATATTCTCATCGGTGATGACGGAAAATACAAGGAAATTGCCGGGCACATCGAAGCACCCGCCGGGATCGAAACTATCGATGCCACTGGTATGATGGCCTGCCCCACCTTTGTAAATACCCATATGCACTTTGATAAGGCCTACACTTCTTATGAACAGGGCCGTGAAAGCTATGGCAAGGGCAACTGGATTTCTTCTACCGAAGAAACCCTGGAAGACTCCATCTATGTCATGCACGACCGTATCCGCAAGTATACTCCTGAGGCCGTAGCTGCCCGTGCTGAACGCGCTATTAAGGATTGTGTCATGTATGGTACCACCAAACTGCGCACCAATGTGGATATCAGCACCCTGGATCCTAACCTCAACGCTCTGAAGGGTGTTCTGATGGCCAAAGAAGCCACCAAAGATATCTGCGACCTACAAGTCATCGCTTTCCCTCAGGAAGGTATCATCTGCGATCCTGGCACCGATAAGCTGCTGGAGGAAGCCATGGAAATGGGCTGCGATGTTATGGGTGGCATGCCTGCCGCTGAAATGCTGGATGAGCATTCCCGCGAACATGTGGATTTCGTCTTCAAGATGGCCGAAAAATACAACTGCCTCATCGATATGCACATCGATCAGTCCAAAGATATGTTCGATCGTTCCCTGGAATACACCGCCTGGCTTACTATGCAGCATGGCTGGCAAGGCCGTGTAACCGGCGGTCACTGCACCTCCATCACCTACCAGAACCAGGCCCACGCCATCAAGGTGATGAAGATGCTTAAGCAGGCGGATGTCAATGTCTGCGCCAACACCCAGACCCTCGCCATCATGGGCATTGACCCCGAACCCCGCACCCGCGGTGTTACCCGCATTCGTGAGATGGTGGAAATGGGTATCAATGTTGTCACCGCTCAGGATACCATCTGTGATGGTTTCCACCTTTACGGCACTGGCGATCCCCTGGATTATGGTCTGGTTGGCTGCTACTGCGCCCAGTACAATACCCCCAAAGCTGCCCGTACCATGTGGAATATGCTTACCAAAGCCTCTGCCCGCGTATTCGATCCTGAAATGAAGTACGGCATCGAAGTAGGCAACGATGCTGACTTGAACCTGGTAGAAGCCCCTAATGTCCACGATGCCATCCGCACCCGCGCTTCCCGTCCCTACATCATCCGCCACGGTAAAGTCATTGCTTCCTTCATCCGTCGGGCTCAGCTGCTGTAATACTGTCTTATTCTCTTCTCTTGATATAAAGCCCCCTCATATTCCCAAAGCCCAACGGCACCGGTATCCCCGGTGCCGTTGGGCTTTGTCATCATCTTGCGTTCCATACAAAAGAGATCACCCTACACCCAGGAATTATTCCTGCCGTACAGGGCGATTTATGAGGCTATTATTTCACTATTATTTCAATCTGCTCTGCGTCAGTAGTGGCCACAGCTCCTCCACATTCCTTTGGTTAAGCGTAATAGGGTCCACCGAAACATACTTTGGTGTTGGTTTTCCCAGCAGCGCACACGCTGCCGAATACACCATCAGATGTCCCATTTCAATTGGCCTTGAAGAGACAATGCCCATTCTTCCGCTGGTCACCTGCAGCATTCGCTGCGCAACGGAACTGTTGATCTGGCTGGTGACAACTACTACATCATCACGGCGGTTCGCGTGCAACCATCCACTGATCCGAGCCGCCGCACCTGCATTCTGGATAAACAGGCCCTGCATCTCAGGATAGCGGCGGTACAGCTTCTCAAAATCATCCACAGAATAATGATCATTGATTTCTAATTGCTCCAACACCTGTATTCTGGGATAGTCACCATGCAGTGCGGTAATTAATGCTCGGACACACTGCTGAGCACCCGCTGCTGTGTTTTTATCCACCAGCATTACCAACCGCTGCATCTGCCGGGACAACATCTGCTCCGCCAGGAATTGCGCCGCCTGCCGCCCTTTTTCCTCATCATTGGTGGTAATGCAGCAGTGGAACACAGATCCAGGCAGATCAATCGGCAGATGCGACCCCAAAATCAACGGAATATCACTCCCTCTTTTTAACCGCTGAAAGGTCTCCACCATCCCGCTATGATCATTGGAAACGCTTATGATCGCATCCGCACCGTTTTGCAGTAACCACACCAGTTGATTCTTTTCTACCCCGCTGTTCATTCTGGCATCCTGTACCGGCAGTAGATCCAGGTTCAAATTTGCAGCGACCTCCCTTATCCCCTGCAAAATCATCTGGGAATAAAGTGTTTCCGCCTGCGCAAAAGAGACACCAATCCGACCGGTACGCTTCTGCATCAGCATTTTTTCGGTTATGGTTAATGATACAGCACTTTCACTGCTGGCCGGATGCCCCTGCAGGTCCCGCGGCAGTACACTGGTAGAATGGCGGATTATCAATTGCGGAGCACAAACAATTCTTTTATCTGGCCCATCGCTGCTTTCCAATACACTGCGGAATACCTCCGGATTTAGACGAACATAAGTAACTGCCGGATTATAACCCTGTATATAGTCGTCGTCATCAATGGCGATCCAGCTGAAGTCTTCCGGTACGCGGCATCCACTGGCAAAGCAATATTTTGTTACCGCCACAATGCCCGGTACACCCACCGAAATCACGGCGGTCCCCAGGCTTTCCTGCTCTGGTAGTCCGGAGTTCTTCTCTCCGCCCAGCCATATTATATTATCCTGATTTAGGCGTACTGCATAGCGTTTACTGCACCATTCCAATGCCCGCAGGATCTGCTCCTGACAGTACCGGTTCAAATCTCCTCCCACCACAGTAATATTGGTGTGCCCGCACCGGATCAGATGTTCCAATGCAAGGTGCATGGCACCCTCATAATCCAATGCAAGATGGCGTTGGTCGGTGCGCTCCGGCGGTACACTTTGATTCAGCAGCAGAATGCTGCCCGGTTCCACAGGATTTATCGCTCTATCACCGCATTTATACTCCACCGATTGATGCACCAATACTCGGTTCAGGCGATACTGCTTCATGTATCTATGCAGCTGCTTTTCTGTCAGTGCTCCGTCTACCGAGATCGTGATCCATTCGTACCGTCCGGACATCCGCACATATGATCGGCATCCACATACTGTCAGCAACCGCCGGTCAATGATAAGACCCATACAGCCGCACTTGTCGGTTCCTCTCCTCTGTTGCGACAGCGCAGCGGTTCATAGCCCAGCTCATCTACCGCAGCCATTACCCGTTCTGTAATTTCCGGGCTCACATACCTTGTCCGGTTAAGAACATGGGAGACCGTGGTGGCAGAAACGCCGCTGGCCTTCGCAATATCGTATATTGTCGCCATATTTCTCCTCTTGAATGTTATTGGTTTCTCTCTTAGCGGCCTAAATTGCCGCCTTATGTTTTCTCTTTATTCTTATTTCAAGTTACGGCTTTTGCTGCTCCGCTTTCAGCAGAGCATATCTTCTCCGGGATTCTCTCACATCAAATACAGTACACACGGCAACGCCCAAGATGCCGCCTGCTAATGCGGTGATCCATCGGCTGATTCCAAAGGCCGAACCAGCCACAACACCCAGGCCAAGACCCAACAGGAGCCCCACCTTCACCATCGCGCGTGTTTTTTTCTCACTGCACCATACCTCTACATTGGGAGACTTCTCATGCTCGTGTTCCACCCAGTGACCAAAACCACTCTTACGCAGCAGCCCATGGAATGCCTCATCATCCCTTTGGGGATGTGCCAGCATAATAGTCACGCCTTTATTGGCAAAGGCCCACCCACGCAGGGTATTTAGGGCCTCGGTCATATAGCCTTTCCGGCGGTATGTCGGCTTAATAAAACCATTCAACTCCACCGCTTCGGTATCGCTGGGGCGTCCCAAAAAGTACAGATATCCCACCAGGTGCTTGTCCTCTTTCTCGGTGATGATCCACAGCGTATAAAAGGACATATACTCCTGATCCGCCATCATTTTACGGTATTGCTCCTCTGCCAACATGACCCATTCGCCGTATTTGGCATAATCATCCGGCACCAAAGAAAGGCTCCTGCATAATTCATTCGGATCATCCCTCAGCAGGTTCATCTGTTCCGGCAGCAGCGGATAAAGGATCAGATTCTGGCTCTCCAGCTGTGGCTGCTTTTTCTGCTTTTTCATTTGCTTCCTCCGTCAAAGTTCTCAAAAATGAACTACTCTCTTAATCATATTATAGATGAATCGATAAATTAAATCAATTTATGTTATCACTTTTTACACACTATACACAATAAACAATTTTTACATCAATTCTTTTTGCTTTTCGTGCATATAATTATTATTTTCCTTGATTTTAATAGCCTAAATGCGCAACTTGCGTAACTAAGATGTTAAAATGCAACAAAATTATACCCATTATATTACATTTTTCGCTTTGACGAATGGAAAAAACAAGTGCTAATATACTACTTGACCAAGGTGTGCACAGGGATAATGGCGAAAACCGACGGCACATTAGGTCAAAAAATGTATAGAGAAAAAAGGAGAGTCACTATGTATCAGCCTGAACAGCCGGTATTCGATCAAGCCATCGAATCCAACATTGAGATCACCTACGGCATTGAAGATGTACCCAAGCCCTGGTGGAAATCTCTCTACTTCGCCCTGCAGATCACCCTTGTAGACTTTACCCCCTTTGTATGGGGCGGTATGTTTGTCTCCCTGGCCGGTCTGGATGCTGCCACCGTTCTGCCCACCATGATCAGCGCGTGCTTCCTGGTCATGGGTATCTGCACACTGATCCAAACTACCATTGGTAACCGCCTGCCCATTGTTCAGGGCCCGTCGGCTTCCCTCGCCTCCTCCATGGGCAGCGTAGCCGCTACCTATGGTCTGCCCGCTGTCTGGGGCTCCGTCATTGTCGGCGGCGCACTGGAAACTCTGCTGGGCGGCGCCCGCATTATGAGCAAGATCCGCAAATTCCTGCCCCCTGTTGTAGTCGGCACTGTTGTATGCTCCATCGGTTATGTAGCTGCCCGTATCGCTGTTCAGTGGACTTTCTCCTCTCAGGATGCTACGAGCCTCATCATGGCCGCTGTAGCCTTCCTGCTGGCTCTGGTTCTTAAGTTCCGCGGTGGCAAAGGTCTGCTTTCCCAGGGCTTCATTCTCATCACCGTTATCATTGTTGGCGTTGTTGGCGCCTCCGCTCTTGGCGTGTTCAATTGGGAAGCCGTTCACAATGCTCCTTGGTTCGCACTGCCCAAGCTGTTCCCCTACACTGGTCTGGAAGGTCAGAGCGGTTCCACCATCGCCTTTGTTGGTGCCGCTATCGTCGGCGGTTTCTCCGGCTATATTGCTTCCATGTTTGAATCCGTTGGCGACTATGCCGCTACCTGCGCTGCCTGCGATGAAGTCTACCGCATCAAGCACATCGACCGCGGAATCTTTGCTGAAGGCTTGGGCTGCGTGATCTCCGCTTTCTTTGGCGGCCTGCCCTGCACCAGCTACACCCAGAACATCGGCATTGTTTCTGCTACCGGTGTTTGCTCCCGCCGCGTCACTCAGATCGCTGGCGTAATCTTCCTGGCATATGGTCTGTGCCCCAAGCTGGCCTATATTCTTTCCGGCATTCCGCGTTCTGTTATCGGTGCTGTATTCCTTATCTCTGCCGCTACCATCATGTTCTCCGGCATTGATTCCATCATCAGCGATAAACGCTCCCTGCGCAACACCTTGGTAGCCGGTACTACTTTAGCACTGGCCATCATGCTGCCTTACCACTGCGCCTCTACTTACAGCGCCTGGGCCAAGAGCCTGCCGGCGTTCCTCAATATGCTCTGCACCTCCACCGTGTTCATCGCGGTCGTTGCAGGCGTACTGCTCAATCTTATCCTCAACTATGTCCTAAAGGACAAGAACGAAAAGTAAGCTAGCTCCTCCTCAATGGTACTCATACAGCACAAGCCCCTCCCAAATCGGGAGGGGCTTTGTCACCGCAAAACTGATATCACCATTTTGGCTTTCATTATTGCTTCCAATATTCCTCCCACAGCCAACAATAAACCACTCAAAATCCACAGTGCCGCCTGACCACCTCCTTCTGCCCCGCTCATCTGCTCACAGCGGCTATGCGCCAAGTTGCACATCAAAATCAGCGCCACCAACTGCACCGTCCTTGGCAGAAGTATCCCCAACAAAATATATCCGATTCCGCCCAAACCCACCAACATCAGCAAAAAGCTGACCACTATTCCCTGCCCTATTCCATACAACACCAGTGCCACCGGAATCATTAAATTCCCCCATAGGCACCGCGCTGAGATCATCAGGTATAGCAGCAGAATCGCCATAAACAGCAGTCGCTCACGCCACAATGCCCACAGGCCCTGTTCCGGTATAGCCCGCAGTTGATTCACCAGGATCCGGCATGGGATAGACTCTGCCCCGCACAACACCGCTGCTATGCTGCCCAGTAGCACCCCTGCCGCAAAATATAAAAGATACTGAATTGTCGTCCCACGCTTCTTCCACAGGCTTTCCCGCCGCCCAGGTACTGGATAATGACTTTTCTTTCTCTTCGGCAACATTTTTCATCCTCCACATTTTGTTATCGCCGCTTGGGGTGGCTCATCTTTGCTTTGCTGCGGTGGTTTACTGCCAGGATGCACCCTATGGCGCCGCCCACCAGCATCAGCAGGCACTTATACAGTGCCAGCAGACCCACTTCATTTCTCGGAACTGTTAGGGAAATTGCCAGCAGCACCAGGTACATCATTCCGCCTGTCAGTGCTCCGTTCACGATGCCATTCTGTCGCAACTGCCGGCCGCAGCGGTAACCTGCTGCCAAGGTCCCAACCACCAGGGTGATCGTTACCATCGGCGCGGTCAACCCGCCCGGAATATCCTGCGCACTCATTACCAGGGCAAATACCGTCAACAATGCCAGCACCACAGCAGAACCCATTCCAGCGCTTATCGCAATTTCCCGCAACGGCGGGCCGCTCCCCTTCACCCCGTGGCCTTTCTCCCTGCTTTTGGGCATAAAAACGCCTCCCATCCGGATTGTCTGTTCAATCCTATGATGGGAGGCGATATTTTAGAAGAAATTACTTCGGCTCAGCAGTGGTGTTCTTGCCGCTGATGGCCCAACGAGCCAGGCGGACCTTGGAACGGTCGCTGCCGGTCTCAATAACGAGGGAATCCTCTTTCATGCTGACGATAATCCCAATGATGCCGCCGATGGTGACGATCTCATCGCCTACCTGCAGCTCGCTGCGCATCTTGGCAGTCTCTTTATCCTTTTTCCGCTGGGGACGGATGATGAAGAACCAGAATACAACGATGATCAAAGCCATCATAATGATGGAAGACCACATGGAACCGGAGCCAGAAGCAGTTTCAAGAAAAGCAATGTTCATATTGTTTTATCCTCCAAAAAAGTCTTTAACAAATATTATAGAGAATTACCGGTCATTTTGCAAGTAAAATCCGGAGAAAATATTGTTCTATTCCGCACTTTTATATTCTCTTACCCAGTATTGGCACATGCTCGCGGTAGAAGCCCTCAAACCGTCCCTCATCCAGTGCTAACCTTATCTCTTCCATCAGTGTATTATAGAACCACAGGTTATGCATCACAGCCAGCCGCATACCAAGCATTTCATTGGCACGCATCAGGTGGCGCAAGTAGGCGCGGGTATGGTTACGGCACAGTGGGCACCCGCAAAGGGCATCCACCGGGCGGTCATCCGTTACATACTTAGCATTTTGGATATTAATGATCCCTTCCCAGGTAAAAAGATGGCCATGTCGGGCATTGCGGCTTGGCATCACACAGTCAAAAAGATCTACACCCCGGTGTACCGATTCCAAAATATTCACAGGTGTACCAACACCCATTAGGTAACGGATCTTATCCTTCGGGGCAAAGGGCTCCACAGCCTCAATGATATGATACATCTCTTCGGCGCTCTCGCCCACTGCCAGTCCACCGATGGCATAGCCGTCCAGTCCCATCGCAGCAATATCCTTCATGTGCTGCACCCGAATATCCTCATAGGTGCCGCCCTGGTTGATGCCAAACAGTAGCTGGTGTGGATTCACGGTATCCTCCAAGCTGTTCAACCGGGCCATTTCCTTTTGGCAGCGCTCCAACCATCGGGTCGTCCGTGCTACCGATTTCTGCACATAATCCCGGGGCGATGGGTTTTCGATACATTCATCAAATGCCATTGCAATGGTAGAACCCAAATGCGACTGGATCTGCATGCTCTCCTCTGGTCCCATAAAAATACGATGTCCATCGATATGGGAGGCAAAGGTCACTCCCTTTTCCTCGATATGCCGCAGCGATGCAAGCGAAAACACCTGGAACCCGCCGCTGTCGGTCAGGATGGGTCCCTGCCAACCGGTAAACCTGTGCAGCCCTCCCAGCTGACGCACCACATTATCACCAGGTCGCAGATGCAGGTGATAGGTATTGCACAGCATCACCTGGCACTTCAACTCCTTCAAGTCATAAGCGGAAATACCGCCCTTGATGGCAGCCGCTGTCGCCACATTCATAAAGGCCGGCGTCTGCACCGTACCATGTACGGTGGTAAGCGCTCCCCGCCGGGCTGCTCCTTCTGTCAGTTTCAGTTGATACATTCTTTTTATTCCTCTCTTGTCAGTGTTACACATACCAGTTCCGGCGGGTTAAAGAGCCGAATTCCCATTCGCCCCCGTCCCAGCCCCCGGCTCAGGATCATCGTTTTATCTTCTATTTGGTAGATTCCGCCGTCATATTCCGGGAACAGGATCGTCTCGGGAGAAAGAATCCCGCCCAGTACCGGCAGCCATACCATCCCACCGTGGATATGCCCGCAGAAGGTCACATCGGCACCCCACGCAGCATATACCGGAAAGTAGTTTGGATTATGCGCCAACAGAATATTATACCCCTCCGGTGCCTCTCCCAGTATGGTATACATCGTTTCCTCCGTCACTGGGCGATAGTGGCTGGCATACTTGTGGTAATAATCCAGCTTGTACCACAGTCCCGTCAGGTTGATTCTGTCGCCGTTTTCCGCCGTAAGCTGCACCGTTTCATTATCCAATACTTGTACTCTGGATGCTGCCAACGCAGCACGGTAGCTTTCCCAGTCGGCGGTGGCCAGTCCTTCCTCATGGTTCCCACGGATATAGTAGACCGGATATTCCTCCGCCAGTGCACTGCACAGCGCCAATGTCACACTAAAGTCCTCATCATAACGGCTCACCATATCGCCGGTCATTACAATGATATCCGGTTCCTCCGCACGAATCGCTTTCAGCAATCGACCGTTCTCTTCACCCAAGGACACGCTGTGCAGGTCAGAAAGCTGTACAATGCGATAGCCCTCGAAGCCTTTCGGCAAGCTCTTCCCGCCAACGGTATATCGTACTGTTTTCAGTCCATAGTTGCTCCACCACAGTGACCAGCACAGCAAAAGAAAAATCGCCACAATTAAAATAAGCAGCAGCCAGTGTTTCTTCACTCAGTTTCTCCTATGCCAATAATAATGCCCGTCTGATAAAACAAATATATCATACCATAATAGTGTGCCCTTTTCAATTAAAATACCATTCGCCAAATCTTAATAAATAGAAAAAGCAGAATGACCACTTCCAGTCGTCCTGCTTTTGATTATACTCTCACCTCATTGCGAAACGGTGAACAATGCGTGGAAATACCCCTTGTTTGCCATCAACTCATCAAAGTGACCGCTTTCCTCCACTGTGCCGTTCTTTATAATCAGAATACCATCATACCGACGCAGCAGTGCCTCCTCCAGCAGATGTGTAATGACTATGCGGGTCATACCAGTCAGGTCAAGAATATCCTCTGTGACCTGATGTGCCGTCTGGGCATCCTGAGCACCGGTCATCTCATTAGAATAAATGTTTCCCCCACCAATGGTATTGCTTTTGGGCCAGCACCCGTCAAAGCCCCGCTCTTTTGCGGTTGTACCGGCAGAAGAAGTGTGCTATAATAGGCTGAAATGTAAAACACTATGGAATGAAGGTAAAAAGATGCAAGACCGTTTGATGACCAAGACATCCGACTATTATTACGACCTGCCGCAGGAACTCATCGCCCAAACACCGCTGGAGCGTCGGGACAGCAGCCGCCTGATGGTGCTGAATAAGGAAACCGGCGAGATCTCTCACCATGTATTTACCGATATCATTGACTACCTGAACCCCGGTGATGTGCTGGCGGTGAATAACAGCCGTGTCATGCCTTCCCGCCTGATTGGCAAGAAAGAGGATACGGATGGTGCCATTGAATTCCTGCTTCTAAAACAGCTGGGCAATGATGAATGGGAAACGATGGTGCGCCCAGGCAAACGGGCCAAGATCGGCGCTCGGTTTGTATTCGGTGATGGGCTGCTGCACGCCGAGGTACTGGAAATCCTGGAAGGCGGCAACCGTCGGGTCAAATTTGAATACGAGGGCAATAATATCTTTGCGGTGCTGGAGGAAGTTGGCCGCATGCCGCTGCCGCCCTACATCACCGAACAGCTGGAAGATGGTGAACGCTACCAGACTGTCTACAATAAGGTACTGGGCAGTGCTGCCGCCCCCACCGCCGGGCTACATTTTACCGAAGAACTACTGCAAAAAATTCAGGAGAAAGGTGTAAAGATAGCTTACCTGACACTTCATGTTGGCCTTGGCACCTTCCGTCCGGTGAAGGTAGACGATGTGACTCAGCATCATATGCACTCAGAACACTACTGGGTCTCGCAGGAGGCCGCTGATCTCATCAATGAGGCCAAACGCACTGGCCACCGTGTCATTGCCGTAGGTACCACCAGCTGCCGCACGCTGGAATCTGCCTATATTCCCGGGAAAGGACTGCGCGAGTGCAGCGATAATACCGATATTTTCATCTATCCCGGCTACCAGTGGAAATGCATCGATGCCCTTATCACTAATTTTCATCTGCCGGAAAGCACCCTTATCATGCTGGTCGCTGCCTTTGCAGGGTACGATCACATCATGAATGCCTACCATGAGGCTGTTAAAGAACGCTACCGGTTCTTCTCCTTTGGCGATGCCATGTTTATTACAAACGAAACGAAGCCCCAAAGGAACACCGGACATTAAACGCTGTACTATCCCATTGAATATTCCATCTAAAAGAAGCAGGTCATTTTCAGTGATCGGCTTCTTTTTCGTTCCATTTTAATGACACGCTACTCCCTCTCATATACTAAGGATGAAAGGAGGCGTATTTTATATGAAACAAATTCTATTCCGCGGGGCAGCCACGGCACTGGTCACCCCAATGCAGCCAGATGGCTCTTTGGATTTAGAAACTCTCTCCCGCCTTACAGAATGGCAGATCCAAAGCAGTATCTCAGCGTTGGTGCCCTGCGGCACCACGGGAGAAGCCGCTACTCTCACTGATGAGGAACGCTTTACCGTCATCCAAACTGTAGCCAAAACCGCAGCTGGCCGGGTGCCGGTCATCGCTGGAGCCGGATGCAATGACACCGCCCGTGCCGAACAGAACTGCCTGGCCGCCGCGGCGGCCGGTGCCGATGCCCTGCTTCTAGTCACCCCTTATTACAATAAATGCACGCCCAAGGGCTTACAGTCGCATTTCGCGCGGCTGGCATCCGCCACACCGCTCCCGGTCATCCTCTATAATGTTCCGTCCCGTACCGGGGTGACCATCGATATGGAGAGCCGCCGGAAACTTTCCAAAGTTGATAATATCATCGGCCTTAAGGAAGCCAGTACCGATTTTAGCCTCATTCATCAACACCTGTTGGAACTTGGTGATACTCTCCCCCTCTATTCCGGCAATGATGACCTCACCCTGCCTCTGATGTCCCTGGGAGCCCACGGCTGCATTTCCGTCCTCAGCAATCTGCTTCCCCACAGCACCGAAGCCCTCTGTCAGGCGATCTTGCAGAACGATCTATCGGCAGCCCGTTCCCTGCACTATTCCCTTCTTCCCTTGATGAAATCCCTCTTTTGCGAGGTCAACCCCATCCCTGTCAAAGCTGCCATGCCGCTTGTTGGTTTCCCTTGTGGCAGCTGCCGCATGCCACTTTCCCTCATAGAACCGGATCACCTTGCATTACTGCAACAACAATTTACTATGACGAAACAACTCGGACTCTGCTGAATTCTGCTTGCCACCGTGGGGCGTTTGCTTTATAATAAAATAAAACATACTACCCCACGGAGGCGATCCCTTGAACCTGACCGAAGAACGACTGCAATACCTGGAGCTTCTCTCTCAAAAGTTTCCCAGCCCTGCCCAGGTCTCTACCGAAATCATCAACTTAAATGCCATCCTCGGCCTGCCCAAAGGCACCGAACACTTTATCAGCGATATTCATGGTGAATACCGCCTTTTTCTTCATATTCTCAAAAATGCTTCCGGCTCCGTCCGACGCAAGATCTTCCAATGCTTCTCAGAGGAGGAAATGTCCACTGCCGAAATGGATGAACTGGCCACTCTCATCTATTACCCGGAAGAAAAGTTGGCACTCCTCAAGGAAGCTCATGGCTCACTAAACCAGGTCTGGTACACCACCACCCTGCTGCATTTGGTGCAGGTTTGCCGCAAGGCCACCAGTAAGTACACCCGCTCCAAGGTGCGCAAGGCCATGCCCCACGATTTTGCCTACATCATCGATGAGTTGCTCAATTACTCCGAAGCTGATGAGGATGACAACCGCACCACCTATGTCCACAATATCGTCCACAGCATCATCGAAATTGGCAGTGCCGATGCTTTCATCATCGCCATTTCGGAGCTCATCCAGCACGCGGTCATTGATAAACTGCACATTGTCGGCGATGTATTCGACCGCGGCAACGGCGCTCATAAGGTTATGGATACCTTGATGGAGTATAATAATGTCGATATCCAGTGGGGCAATCACGATATCCTGTGGATGGCGGCAGCTATGGGCCAGTGGGCTTCCATCGCCAATGTGCTGCGCAACTGCATCCGCTACAATAACTTTGATTCTCTAGAGGACGGCTACGGCATTAACCTGCGCCCTCTCACCCAGTTTGCGCTGGAAACCTACCGTGATGATCCCTGCACTCTTTTTCTGCCCAGCCACAGCAAGCGGGAAACTGAACTGAAGCAGCGCCGGGAAAATGATGAACTCACCGCCAAGGTGCACAAGGCCATCTCGGTCATCCAGTTCAAGCTGGAGGGCCGCATCCTGCGGGATCATCCCGAATATCACATGTCACACCGTCTCTTCTGGGAAACGATGGACTCCAAGACCCACCGTATCCAAATCGACGGTCATTGGTATGACCTCAAGGATTCCCACTTCCCCACCCTCTCACCGGAAGACCCCTATCGTCTCTCTCCGGAGGAGGAAACTGTCATGAACGATTTGGCCTTCTCCTTCCGTAATAGTATCCGGATGCAGCGTCATCTTAAATTTCTTTTGGATAACGGCTCCATTTATAAGGTCAATAATGGCTATCTGCTCTATCATGGCTGTATCCCCATGAATGAGGACGGCACCTTGCACTATTCCACCATCAATGGCAAAAAGTACGCCGGACGCGCCATGTTGGAAGCCTATAACCATATCATCCGGGTGGCCTCCTACGCACCCCGCCATACCGAGCTACGCAAAAACTCTTTGGATCTCATGTGGTACCTTTGGTGCGGCACCCACTCTCCCTTAAGCGGTAAGTATAAGATTGCCACCTTCGAGCGCTATTTCATTGCGGATGATACCGCCGGCAAGGAGGAGAAAGACCCCTATTACACATGGATTGAACAGGAAACCACCGCCATCCGCATTCTGGAAGAATTCGGAGCCGATCCCGTCCACGGCAAGATCATCACCGGCCATGTCCCGGTCAAAGCCGGTGAGTCTCCTGTCAAGGCCAATGGCCGTGTCATCAATATTGATGGCGGCATGAATGAGCGGCTCAATTCCGTCACCGGCGGCTGCGGCTATACCCTGGTCAGCAACTCCCATCAGCTGCTGCTGGCCCAGCACCATCCCATCAATATCAGCGAGGCCATGCGTAACAATGAAGATATGCACTCCGAGGTACGCGTGGTAGAAAAATTTCCACGCCGCCAGCTCATCCGGGATATCGACGACGGTAAGACCATTGCCCGCCGGGTAGCCGATCTGCAGGAACTGCTGGAGGCCTACCGCAGCGGCGCCATCACCCCCAAAGAATAACCCATCATAATAGTCCCGCACTCCTGATAGTAGAACCGCCCGATACAAAGCGGTCCTCTGTCGGGAGTTTTTTCTTTTCCCATGGCATATTTCGCCGGAAATTTGCGGAATCTTTGCAAAATTACTGCGAGCCTGTTGACATTCTCGCCAAAAAGTGTTTTACTATCCTTAGTATATTGGTTGATTAGCCAACTAATAAATATTGGTAATCTTCCCATGGAGGTGGCTATAATGGATGGTATTTTGGAAAAATTCATGCGGGATGCCGCGCAGAACCCTGAACGGCCGATGTATGACTTTATGGATTGCGGAAGCGAGCCCTATGTTCACCACTATATAACGATTGGCGAAGCATGGCAGCATGCTATGGATATGGCCGCGGAGCTGCGTCAAAAGGGCGCCCGTTCCGGTGACCGCGCTATTATCCTTTCCATGCAGGATGCCGGAACCGTCTATGCCATTTGGGGCTGTATGATCGCTGGGGTGATCTTTACCGTTATCCCGCCTCCCATTGATGAAGGCAAGCTGGACCGTTTTGTCTCGGTACTCAAATCTTGTAAACCTCGCTTTCTCATCTCCAACGAAGGCATGGAAAAGGAGGCCGATACCAATGTGACCGGCTCACTGCTCAAAAAAGCCTTCCTCAATGTTGTGACACTCAAGCGCATCTACTCCGATAAGGTAAAACCCGCACCCCTGGGCAAATTGACTCCGCATGAAGCCGATGACCTGCTGTATTTGCAGTATACCTCCGGCTCCACCAGTGCGCCAAAGGGCGTTATGGTCACTTATGGAAACCTCATGGGCTGCATCGGTCAGTGCCTGGAGATCTTCGATTTCCAGCACACTAAGAACAATCTTGCCTCCTGGGTACCCTTTTACCACAATATCGGCCTCATCGTGGCCATTTTTCTGCCAGTCATTGCCGATACCGGCATTTCTTACTTTATTCCCACCCTGCAGTTTTTGGCCCGGCCCACCATCTGGCTGCGGGTCATCGCCGATTACAAAGTAAATATCACCGCAGCGCCCAATTCCGCCTATGAGGTTTGTACCCGACTCATCTCTCCGGAGGAAGCCAAAAAGTATGATCTTTCCCATGTCACCCACCTCATTAATGGCTCCGAATTTGTAAATGCCGCCACTGTGGACAAGTTCTGTGAATTGTTCCATATCTCAACGGATTGCTTTGCCCCCGGTTACGGACTTTCGGAGTGTGTTTGTGTTGGTACATTGGCCAGCCGGGATTTCCGCTGTCAGCATATCGATCTGGAATCCTATCGGGAAGGCCGCTTCGTTCCCTCCCCCACTGGAGAAAAGGACATTGTCAGCGTTGGGCGACCTGCGGGCAATATGGTCCTGGTCGCCATCCGTCCGGATGGTTCCCCCTGTGAACCCGGTGAAATCGGCGAGATCTGCATCCAGGGCAGCAGTGTGTGTGCCGGCTATTGGCAAAATCCCGAGGAAACGAAACGCTTCCAAACCATCATTCCTGGTTATCCGGGCCAGTTCTACCGCACCGGTGATATGGGTGTTCTGTATGAGGGACAACTCTATCTCACCGGCCGTATCAAGGAAATGATTATTATAAGCGGCAAAAATATCTTCCCCGGTGATATCACCCTGCTGCTTCGCCAGGAAGGCGTTCCGCTCCCCGCCGATGCTATCGCGGTATTCTCCCTGCCTTCTCCGGAAGGCGAACATCCCATCCTCTGTGCCGAATCCATCCCTGATGCGGATTATGCGGCCATTGCCGCCCAGGTCAACCGCCTGACAGCCCGGAATTTCGGTTTTTCCTTCTGGGATGTCGCCTTTACTCCGGCCAGCAGCCTTCCCCGCACCGATAACCGTAAGATCAAAACACTGGCGACCCATACCCTGTACGAAAGCGGCCGACTGCCCCTCCTTTACAGTAGCCGAAGCGGCGGTAATGCCACAAATCCCCAGCAGAGCGTACCCGCTGTCTCCCGGCAAAAAATCGAGCTCCCACCCAATGCTACCCCGGAGCAGATCCAGCCTATTATCAGTGCCATTTTCCGGGAAGTCCTGCCTGGCGTCTCCTTCGGTCCCAATGACAGCTTCCTCACACTCGGCGGTGATTCCCTGCGCATGATGGAGCTGGTATGCAGCCTGGAACAGGACCTGGGCATCAATATTGATATCCGCTGCATTGCAGCCGAACCAACCGTAGCTGGCATTTCCGCCTATCTCAGCGCGCTGCTTTCCGGCCGGGAGCGGGATTTCCAACCTGATCTGCATGCAGAGTGTGTTCTGCCCGCAGAAATTGCCCCACAAGGCGAGTATACCTGCCAACCGCAGAATTGCCATACCGTATTCCTCACCGGCTCTACCGGCTTTTTAGGGGCCTATCTCATTCGGGCTCTCATCGAGCAGCGTAAGGATCATGGGATCAAAATTTATTGCCATGCACGGGCCGCCACACCTGAAAAGGCTCTGGAGCGCATCATCAATAATATGAAGCGGTTCGAGTGCTGGCAGGATTCCTATCTTGCCTATCTGCACGCTGTGCCGGGCGATCTGACCAAGCCCCATTTGGGTGTGACAGAGGAAAACTGGCAGCTGCTGACCCGTGAGGTCGATGCTGTTTATCATAATGGCGCTGTGCTAAATTTTGTATTCCCCTACCGGCAGATGAAGCCTGCCAATGTACTGGGCACTGCTGAATGTCTGCGACTGGCCTGCGAAGGCCGTCCGAAATACTTCCACTATGTTTCCAGTTACAGCGTATACGATAACCCCAGTCATTTCGATCGCACTGTAATGGAGGATGATCCGCTAGAATCTCCCGATGGCTACTTCCTCGGCTATTCCGAGACCAAATGGGTAGCCGAAAAGCTGGTGGAATTGGCCAGGCAGCGTGGCCTGCGGGCAGCGGTCTATCGCCCTGGTGATATCACCGGTACCCTTGCCACCGGCATTTGGAAGCTGGAGGACCTTATCAGTCGCTCCATGGTAGGCTGCGTACAACTGGGCGCCGCCCCGGATGTGGAGGTAAACCTGCACCTGACCCCGGTAGACTATGTCGCCGATGCGCTTATTCATATTTCCTTCCGGAATGAATGCTGCGGACATGCCTTCAATCTGCTTAATCACCGGTTGATGCCGCTGCGGCAGATGACCGCTCTGATGAAAAAAGCAGGCTATCCGCTGGAACTGCTGCCCTATGGGGAATGGTGCCAACGCCTGACTGCCACCACCAGTGAGGAAAATGTTCTGCGCATTCTCTCCTGCCTGTTTACTGACCAGCGCACCGCCGGCGAGGATATGATTGCCCGCTTCGGTGTTCACCAGGCGCACTTTTCCACTGCCAATACCGATCGGCTGCTCGAAGGCAGCGGCATTGCATGCCAACCAGTGGATGCAGCTCTGCTGCAAAGTTACCTGCGGTATTTCATTAAGAGCGGTTACCTGCCTGCCCCGCAGCCGTGGTGGAAGCGACTCTTTACCCACAAAAAGCAGTAATCAGATCACCGCTTCTCCTCATAAAAAAGCTCCCTTTCCACTCATTTGGAAGGGGAGCTTTTCTTGGTTGTGGATCAGTCAATTAAGAACAAATGTTTCACGTGAAACATTTTGTGTCATTCTGCATTATTCCAGCACGACCTTATGGAAGACCTTTTTGCCCTTCTTGATGATAAGGCCGGCACGGAGCGCCGCTTCATCGTAGCTTTCTGCAAAGTTATCTACCTTTACATCATTGACAGCGACACCGCCCTGCTGTACCAGCCGTCTGACCTCGCCCTTGGAGGGGGCAAGCCCCACCTTGACCATCAGATCCGCCAGCGTAATGGCTCCATCGGTGAGGTCAGCAGCGGTAAGGGAGGTGGTAGGCATGTTGGCGCTGTCACCCGCGCCGCTAAAGAGCTGTCTGGCTGCGGCCTGCGCTTTCTCTGCCTCCTCCTCACCGTGTACCATCTTGGTCAGCTCGTAGGCCAGGATCTCCTTGGCACGGTTCAGCTCGCTGCCCTCCCACTTATCCATTTCGTCAATCTGCTCCAGCGGCAGGAAAGTAAGCATGCGAATGCACTTGAGCACATCGCTGTCGCCAACATTGCGCCAATACTGGTAGAAATCGAAGGGGCTGGTCTTATTGGGATCAAGCCAAACGGCGTTGCCGGCAGTTTTTCCCATCTTGTGGCCCTGAGAATCGGTAAGCAAAGTGATGGTCATTGCATGGGCGTCCTTGCCCAGCTTGCGGCGGATCAGCTCGGTGCCGCCCAACATGTTGCTCCACTGGTCATCGCCGCCAAACTGCATATTGCAGCCATTATGCTGGAACATGTAGTAGAAATCATACGACTGCATAATCATGTAGTTGAACTCAAGGAAGGAAAGGCCCTTTTCCATGCGCTGCTCGTAGCACTTAGCGCGCAGCATATTATTGACACTGAAGCAGGCGCCTACCTCACGCAGCAGCTCCACATAGTTGAGCTTGAGAAGCCAATCAGCGTTATTGAGCATGATGGCCTTATCCGGGCCGAATTCGATAAAGCGCTCCATCTGACGCTTGAAGCATTCGGCATTGTGGTTGATGTCCTCCGCGGTGAGCATCTTGCGCATATCGGTGCGACCAGAGGGATCACCGATCATAGTGGTACCGCCGCCAATGAGGGCAATGGGACGGTTCCCTGCCATCTGCAGGCGCTTCATCAGCGTCAGGGCCATAAAGTGACCGGCCGTCAGGCTATCGGCTGTGCAGTCAAAGCCAATATAGAAAGTTGCCTTGCCCTCATTGATCATTTTTTTGATTTCTTCTTCATTGGTAACCTGCGCAATAAGTCCGCGGGCAACCAGCTCTTCATAAATCTGCATAGTTTATCTCCTTTTTTCTTTTTCCCTAATAAAATAAAAATCCTCTGTCCGTTACAATACGGACAGAGGACGAATGGACTTCGTGGTACCACCTCTGGTTCGGGCTGCCGTTACCGGAAGCCCCTTGATAGGTCCTATGGAAAGACCTCTGCGATGTAACGGTCGCACCCCGTCGTGCCCTACTGTCGTCTGTTCAGGCCACCGCTCCGGAATGTATTTCCCTGCTTTCCTCCTTACCGACTTGCACCAACCGCCGGCTCTCTGGAAAGGCTAAAAAAGAGGTACTCGGTTTCCTTCTTCGCGTTTCATTTTTATCTATTATAACAAACTTACCGCCAATGTCAAGCGTCGATGGCCTTCTCCGCTGCCTTCTTCCGCCGGGTGTAGAGGAAGAAGGCAGCACCCATGACAGTCCAAATAACCAACGCGATACGGGACTGCGGCCCCAGGTATGCCCAAGGATTGGGGACGATAAGCAGTGCTATGAAGCACAGCGAAAAAATGACGCCCAAAATGGAATTTATGGTCATCCACGCGGAGGTATCCTTATTGCGGCGAACCTGTACCAAAGTGGCGGCCGAGGGAAAACCATATCCAATAGCGGCACCGATGGAGGACATATCTACCACCCAATTGAGCACAGTGCGGCCAAACCATGGGCAGCACAGTGAAATGATCATGATGAACAGGATGGCATTCATCGGGGTTTTATAGCGGGGGTGCAGACGGCCAAACCAGCCCGGGAGGACATGGTCCTTGGACATGGAGTACAAAAGACGGCTGGTAGCCATATAAAAGCCAATGATGCCGGAAAGTACAGCGCAGAACAGCGCAATGCCCAAAATAACCAGACCGGGCTTGCCGAGGATCAGACGGGCCGCATTAAAGGTGGGGAGCGCCGTAAAGCCGGCAAGGCTTTCGGGCAGGGTATCTTTGGCGCAATCGGCAATATAAGGCACCCAACTGGTATAGCCTTCGGGCAGGACTGCGGCCGTGATGGTATTGAGGATGACATAAAGAGCGCCGCCGAACAGGATGGAAAGAACCATAATAACAAGGCTCTTTTTATGGGAGAAATTGAACTCCTCCGAAGCCTGAGGAATGGAATCGAACCCGACAAATGCCCAAGGCGCGACCGCTACCACAGCAAGGATACCGCCCAACGAAGACTTACCGGTGGCATCTGTGGTAAATGCGGGCGCCAAATGGGAAGCGGAAGCATGCGGGCTGAACAGCGCAGCAATCGCCAGCAGGAACACACAGCCAACCAGAGAAAGCGCCAGGACAGTCTGGAACTTGCCAGCCACGCTGACACCCCGGATACTGAATACCGCAAAAAGCACCAGCGCAATGATGGCCAGCAGAATTTCACCAGCGTAAATGCTGTAACCTTCCACCGAATAGAGATAGCCCCACTGGGTCAGATTTGGGAAGAGATTACGGCCGATGAGCGCCAAAGCAGTAGCATTCAAGGGCACGATGGCAAGATAGGAAAGGCCCAGGAACCACGCGCACAAAAAACCGCAGGTGGGCCCAAACGAGGCATTGGTAAAGGTGAATTCGCCGCCCGCTACCGGGAAATGGTTGATCATATAGCTGTAATTGAGGGCAATAACGACCATAATGATGGCGCCCGCAGCCATAGCAATAAGAGTACCCAGCGGCCCGGCATTGGGTAAAAAGGTATTGGCGGGCATAACAAACGCACCCCACCCGATAATACTGCCTAGGGCTAGTGCCCATACATTCAGTGGAGAGAGCTTTCTTTGCAGGCCTTCCCCACCGCTCCGATTATCGTTCATACTGTGTTCTCCTTTATTTCTTATCAAATTCGGCCGTAACCAGCGCCAACGCTTTTTCCTCCAGCCTCATATCGCACTCACGGTAATCCTCTCCCAGCAGGCGGTGCAATAGCTCCCGCAGCATGGAAGGATTGCGGGCCAACATAGGACCCATGGCCCATGTGGCAAAGAAATTGCGGTATAGAGTTCCCTCTTTCCCATCGGGTGTTTCGCCATCGCCACAGCCGGAAAGCACTGTAAACAGTGGGTAGCGGTTCTCCCCTACCAGGTAGGCAGTGCGGTTGATAAAGCCATAAACCCTTGCGTTTTCATCATAGGCAGGCTGCGCCAGCATATCGCTGACAAAGACCTTGTCGGTCTCCACACCAGTGTAATCAAAGAGACCAATACCCGGCAGCGTCTCCCCCGTAGGAGTGGTAAATCTTTTGCCGAACAACTCCCTGGCGTTGCCGGTGACAAGCCACACCTGGCCATTCTCAATGGCAGAGCAAATTGCTTCGCCGTACTGTGCGAAGTGCGGTGCTACGGCGGCAAGGTTACGAGCCTTACCGTGACCAATATAAACGAAGTCATAGCCTGTGGGGTCGATAACTTCATCCAAATTTATCTCAGTGATATCAGAGGTGTTGCCGGTTTCGGCAATGCGGCGCTGCAGTACCGTCAGGTTTTTGTAGTCACCGTAAAGATCAAGTGCATTGCTGTAAAGATGGAGTATTCTGATGTGTTTCATTTTTTCAGCTCCTCCAGTATTTTACCTTCGTTGCCAAAGGCGGATGCGGCAAGAATATAGATGTCGCCCTTGGTCTTGCGGAAGGCTTCCTTTGTTTTGGCCATATCGGTCTCCATCAACAGGGTGTTATCATCAAATCCTGCTGTTTTAAGACATACAGCAGCATCCAGCGCACGGTTGCCGGTGCATAGGATTTTCTCCACCTTACCCTTTAAGCGCTCAAATGCTACATCATATAGCCAGGATACATCCTTATATTCCATATAAATGACATTATTGATATACAAGGCAATGCTCTTCTCTCCCGGCTGCTCCAGCACATAACTGATGGATTGATCGAGAGATGCGGCGTTTTGCTTGGTCATCATCAGTACGGTGCGTCGACCGTCAAACTTGAAGTCATCCAGCCGCTCCTTCGCCACATGGAAATCGGCGCAGCCTGCCGCAAACTGTTCCACGCTGATACCGGAGGCCGTGCAGCAAACAGCGGCTGCCGCCACAGTATTAAAGAAGTTGAAGGTGGTATTGTAGGTAACATGGACGGGCGTACCATTGATGGTGATGCACTTGCCTGCAAAGTCGGCATCGGTGCCGAAGAAATCCGGCTGATGGGAACCGTAATCGCAGTGAGAGCAATGGAATTTACCCAAATGATTGTAATGGTAAAACTCATAATTCATCGGATGGAAACAATGCGGACAGATCTTGCAATCATTGGTGCCGCTGACACAGTGATCGGTGGAGCGCTCGGTGCGATCCATAGCAAAATATACGGTATGATAGTTCCCGGCAAGATTCTGACTGATTGGCTCATTGGCATTCAGGATCAGCGTCATATCCGGGCGCTTGGCAATCGCTTCAGCAATCTTTTCAAATACCAGATCCGGGTTGCCGTTACGCACCACCTGATCCCGCAGGAGGTTAAGCACAAGGTAATAATCCACGGGAATCTCCGCGAAGATAAAGCGGGACCAGCACTCATCTACCTCCAGCACTACATAGTCGGCACGAACAACACCGCCCAGTGTACAAGCGGAAAGCAGAGTGGTAGCTACGCCGGCGGTCAGATTCGAGCCCTTCGCGTTATTGATAACGGTAAAGCCGTTTTTGCGCAGCACATGGGCAATGAGATTGGATGTGGTAGTTTTTCCATTGGAGCCGGTAACACAAATAACTCGGCCGGAAAAGCGCAGTTTTTTCATGACATGGGGATGCAGACGCAGAGCAATACGCCCGGGAAGATCGGTACCGCCTCCCAGCAATGAGCCAACAGCGCTTAATACACGGCACAGCAGCGCCGTAAAGAAGAATCGAATCGTATCGGTTCCCTCCTTTGGAGTGAATTTTTATAAATTAATAGAAATACTATACCACAACTCCCTGCATTTTTCAATGTAACATCCCGCATTTGACGCAGGATATCGAACATTTTGCGCAATACATTTGGAATTGTCCATTGATTTTATGGAGCCTTTGTAACTGGCTCGATATGTTATTTCCTATTTCGGCAAAAAGCGAGCCGCCCCGGGCAAGGGCGGCATCACATAAGCAAGATAGAATTATGACTCCAACATCTCCTCAGCGCTCTTCAGGGCACTATCGGTGATATTCTCTCCCACCATAATACGGGCCAATTCCTGCACCCGCTGCGGGCGGGTCAGCTCCTCCACACGGGTGAAGGTACGCCCGTCCTCTACCGTTTTGTAAATGCGGTAGTGGTGGGCGGCACAGGCCGCGACTGGCGCCAGATGCGTAACGCAGATGACCTGACGGTGGCGTGCGACTTCGGCGAGCTTTTTACCGATCTTTTGCGCAGCGCGACCGGAAACACCGGTATCCACTTCATCAAAAATGATGGTACCAATGCCATCTTTTTCGGCCAGTACATTCTTGATGGCCAGCATAATACGCGCCAACTCACCGCCGGAGGCGATCTTGGCCAAAGGCTTTGCTTCCTCACCGGTATTGGTACAGATCATGAATTCCATTTCATCAGCGCCAGTGGGGCCATAGGGCTTTTCCCGGCGGGTAATGGAGAACCGAACACCAGCCATATCAAGATAGGCCAGCTCCTGTTCCACTCGCTCGGAAAACTCCGCAGCAGCAGCAAGACGGCAAGCCGTCAAGGCCTCTGCCACAGTGTGCAGCACCAAGTTGGCTTCATCCAGCTCTCGCTGCAGATGGGCAGTCAATTCATCACTAAGCTCCAGCGATTGATATTCTTCACTGATCCTCTCGAAGTATTCCAAAATCTCTGCAATAGAATTGCCATATTTCTTCTTAAGCTTATAGATAGTATCCAAGCGAGATTCGATGTCATCCAGCTGGCGTGGATCAAAATCAGCGTCCTCCAGCGTATCGCGGGCACGGCTGCCAAGCTCCTCCAACATATAGTAGGCATCGCTGAGCTTTTCACTGTATCCCCCAAACTCCGTAAGGTACTTAGACGCGGTGTCAAGTTCGGTAGAGACCTCCTCCAATGCTTCCAAAGCACCGCGCATTTCTTCTCCATTGCCATTAAGCAAGGTGTAAACTGCCCCCAACGATTCAGTAATGCGCTCGGCATTGCGGATGCGCTTCTGCTGCTCAACCAGTCGTTCCTCTTCCCCATCGGTCAGCTTGGCATCGCCGATCTCCTTAATTTGAAACTGAAGAATATCCATGCGCTGCAGCTTGTAGCTTTCATCCATTTGAAGCTTATCCAACCGGGCAGCACACTCGCACATCCTTTCGTAAGCGGCGGTGTAAGCAGCCATTTCCTGCGGGTA
>ERZ772820.791-NODE-791-length-28190-cov-3.730585_pt1 | contig 28190 bp, 43 predicted proteins | sample MGYA00511377_ERZ772820 | MGnify/ENA primary metagenome ERZ772820 (study PRJEB29015, sample SAMEA2737684) | human gut metagenome | biome: human gut; feature: human-associated habitat; material: faeces | place: China | collected 2012 ... | reverse complement strand
TACACCGCCGCTTACTACAACAGAATCATCAGCTAACAGCTCATAGCTTACCAAGTCATCAAAATTATACCAATTGTTAGCACCTGCTGAATTAACGCTACTACTTATAATGCTTGACATACCAAGTGTAGATACAGCTAAAGCACCTTTTAAAGCTTTTCCAACACCGGTACTCTTATGTTTTGGAACATATCCTTTAATTTGAAAAGTTCTATGTTGTTCATCGACCTTAATTACATTAACTTTTGATGTAGCATGGTTTCTGTCATTCCAAGATGTTAAAGCTTTACCTGCGAAATCCTTTACTGTGTCGCTGATATTAGTTGTAGATTCTTCTGTTTCATCTTCCACAATAGAATCTTGCTCCACAAATCCATCAGAATCAGAAGTAGCATTATTTGAATCTACTGAATATTCTGTAGGACAACCACATTCAGGACAAGCAGAGGCTTTGTCTGAAAATTCCTTTCCACATTCTACACACTTAATTATTGCCATACTTTTTCTCTCCTTAAAATTAATTATATTGCTTTATTACATTTACTGAATTAAATCCGAATTCAATAACATAATTCTTGTACTTTATGTAACATCCATATTTATGCATATAAGCATTAATTGAATCAACAAGAAATTCTTCTGTAACGTCCAAAAATTCTGCAGTTTCGTACAAATTTGTACAATGATGTTCAAATGCATCAATAAAACCTTGTAAATTAATTAATTTGTCATATGCCCATACTCTGGCTCTTAGTTCTTGTTTTCTGTTAGATGTAGAATTTAAATCCAGTATATTGCCATAAGATGTATGGTGATGTCCTAATTCTTCAGCCAAGGTGCATCCTTTTTCAACTGAATTAGCTAAATCCTTTCTAATGGCAACACGATTTCCTTTAATTCTTCCATCATTGTATTTTAAGGGTTTTTCTTTAACATTTAAGCCTTCATTTTCAGCTTCAATTAACAATGATTCATAATTCAAATAAATCCCCCCTTTCCTATGTAAAAGATTTCTTAGAAATTATCATCATCCATAATATCATCATCTGAAGTATCAACGTTTTCTGGAACATCAATATCTGTTCTTTGATGTGCTGCATTAAGCAAGCTAGTATACCTTAATAGAGTAGCTTTATTATCAGGTATTTTTTCAGTATCAACATTAATAATATGTTCATATTCTTTATTAAGAATAGTGTAAACAACTTCCTGGCTGTGTTTATCAAGACAACGATATTTCTCAATTATATCCATCTCAAAATCAGAAATGTGTTCTAGATTTGAATTGGGTTCGGAATCTCCAAAATATTCAACTGGAACATTAAAAAGTTTTGCTATTTTGATTAAAACTTCTATATCAGCTTTTTTACTATCTCTTTTTATTATTGAGTATATAGTTGTCGGAGGAACTCCAACTTTTTGTGCTAATTCTGATGCGTTCATATTATATTTGGTTAACAATTCACTTATTTTGGAACCTATACCCATAATCATCACCTCTCTTTCCATATTGATAATGTACATCATTTTGCGTAAAAAGTAAATAGAAAAATGTGCAAATGCGTAAAAAAGTGTTGACAATATACGCAAAAGAGTATAATATTAAAATTGTAGTACGCAAGTGCGTAATAGAAAGGAGAAAAAATGCCATATTTAAATTTAAAAGCTGAAATGGCAAAAAGAAATGTTTCCATAGAGGATATTTCCAAATTGCTAGACTTACACAGAAATTCAGTAGCGAACAAAATAAATGGAAAATCTTCGTTTTCTATTAACGAAGCATTTAAGGTTCATAACGAATTTTTCAGAGAAGAAGATATGGAATATTTGTTTAAAAAAGAGGAAATCTAGAGAAAAGCAATTTACAAAAGAGCAATAGGACAAATTCAAATAAACATATCTTATTAAAAAGAACAGAAGGAGGTTAGGGGATGGTAGTAGAGGAATTTAATATCGGAAGAACACAAATAATCATTTATGATGATTGCATAGTGTCTAATGAAAAAGCAGAAGAAATTTTAAAGAGATTAGGGAATACTTTCCATAATTATAATCTACGCAAAAGAGAAAGGGGTGATTGAATTGGTGGGAGCAATTAACAGCTTAAGAAACTTAAGGCAGACCTGCATTAAGTATTCAGGAAGTTGTAAGAGCTGTCCCTTGGGCAGACAGATGAACATTAATAACACTATGTGTCCGCATCTGACTAAGCCAAATAGTTGGACGGATGAAAAGACTACCGAAATGGTAAGAAAGATTGGAGGATAAGGATGATTATTGTAGACAAAAACAAGGCAACAATGGCAGGTCCTGATGAATTAATTGAATGTGAGGCAATGATATTTGTGGAGGCTGTAAAGAGGCATTTTATAAAAAAGCATGGTGAAAACATAGGAAAGGAAATGTTTGAGATGTTGCTGGAATGTTCTGTGATGTCGGATGAAGAAGCTGAAAAGCGTGTAAGAGAAAACAAAAATAAACTGTCAAGAGAAGAAAATGAAATGTTGAATAAATTCATACATTTAATGTTCAGTTAGGAGAGCTTATGGAAACAAACAAAAGACTTGAAGTGAAAGAAGTTAAAAGAAAAGAGCCTGAATGTACTGCAATACGTTCAAGCTCATATAAAAACAAACCACTTAAAGATTACCACATTATCGCTGAAAAGTACAGAGTACTTAACGGATTCAAGAACGTGGTAATAGGAGTAATAACAGGAGCAGTGATGTTAGTCAATGGCTGGATTGAGGTAGACAGCAAGGCAGGGCAGTTACTTGTGGCTCTGGGAATGGTGATACTGGTTACATTACTGATGCACTGCACAGATGAAATTCTTAATGAACAGGTTGATTAGAAATGGTTACAAGAAAGAAATTTGCAAGTAAACCTGAATGGCTTCTTGCAAGAAAGGGAAAGATAGGTGGTTCTGATGCAGCAGCAGTGTTGGGACTTAATCCCTACAAGAACAATGTGGAGTTTTGGAATGAAATGGTTGGAATAACCAAGCCAAGAGACATATCAAATGAACCGTATGTAATATATGGAAGCAGGGCAGAGGAACACATAAGAGCAATATTTGCATTGGACCACCCGGAATACAAGGTTGAATACTTTGGTGACAACATGCTTCTCAATGACAAGTATCCGTTTGCTCACGCATCACTTGATGGAGAACTGACAGAACTTGAAACCGGGAGGAAGGGCATATTTGAATGCAAGACCAGTGAGCTTTTTGGTTCAATGCACAAGGAAAAATGGGATGGTGAACACATCCCGGACAATTATTACATACAGGTGCTTCATTACCTGATGGTGACGGAATATGAGTTTGTCGAACTCAGGGCACAGATAAAGAGTGTGTGGAATAAGAGCATAAGACTAATCACAAAGGATTATCACATTGAAAGGGCAGATGTTGAGGAAGACATTGAAATAATAAAAAGGTCAGAAAGGGAGTTCATGGAGCTTGTGAAAAAAAGAAAAAAGCCGGCTCTCATTCTGCCGGAAATTTAAAACAGGAGGAATACCAAAAAGATGGAATTAAAAATTTACAATCCAACAATGGATAATGCACTAAAGCACATTGATTGGAACTTTGAGGAATTAAAAAAAGAAGTTACTGAAAAGGCAAACATGTACAAGTCATTGGTGTACACGGATGAAAACATAAAGGAAGCAAAGGCTGACAGGGCAGCACTTAATAAGTTCAGCAAGGCATTAAATGACGGAAAGAAAGATGTCAAGAAGATGATGCTTGAACCATACAGTGTGTTTGAAGGTCAGGTAAAGGAACTGATTGCAATTGTAGATGAGGCAAATGCCAACATTGACAGTCAGGTAAAGGCTTATGACCAGAAGAAAAGGGAAGAGAAGCTCATAAAGGTTGAGGAGATATATGACAGGACCTTTGCAAGTGCCGAAGAGCTGAAGGAGATACTCACATTCAAACGTGTTTTCAAGGAAAGTTATCTGAATGTGACAACAACATTAAAGTCAATAACCAATGATATGGAGCATATGAGAGACAGTGTAAGACACGACTTGGAAGTCATTAATGCTGAAACCGGTGAATATCAGTTTGAAATGAAACAGAAATACATTGAAACCCTCAACATTACAGAAGCATTGATGGTTAAACAGACATACGAGGAAAATGCAAGAAGAAAAGCCGAGTATGAGGCAAGAAGAAAGGCAGAACTTGAGGAAAGACAGGCAAGAGAAAAGGCAGAAGCCGAAAAACTTGCAGAGGCAGGAAAGAAGGAACCGGAGCAGAAGCAGGAAAGTGTTTCACAGACTGTTGAGGAAGAGGCACAGGAAGAAAGAACAGAAGAAAATCAGGAAGAGAAGACACACACAATAGTAATCAGGGTGTGTGGAACAGGAAACCAGCTCAATGCATTGGGTGAGTTCCTTACGAAAAACAACATTAAATATGAGCAGATACAGTAGGAGGAAATGAAATGGCAGTATCAAACAGTTTGGCAAAAAGACAAGAAACAAGTTTTACGGCATATTTGAAAAATGATGCGGTAAAGAATCAGATTAATGAGGTTGTTGGTGGAAAGAACGGAAAGAGATTCATCAGTTCAATAGTAAGTGCGGTTGGAAACAATCCAACATTACAGGAATGTCAAAATTCATCAATAGTAAGTGCAGCATTGCTTGGAGAGAGTCTTAATCTATCTCCAAGTCCACAGCTTGGACAGTATTACATGGTTCCGTTCAAGGATAACAAAACAGGAACAAAGGTGGCACAGTTCCAGCTTGGATACAAGGGCTACATTCAGCTGGCAATCAGATCAGGACAGTACAAGAAGTTAAATGTGCTGGCAATTAAGAAAGGTGAGTTAATCAGATTCGATCCACTTAATGAAGACATAGAAGTAAATCTCATTTCAGATGAAAATGAGAGAGAAAAGGCAGAAACAATTGGCTATTATGCAATGTTTGAGTATGTCAATGGATTTAGGAAGGCAATGTACTGGTCAAAGGAAAAGATGAAGGCTCACGCAGTGAAGTATTCACAGGGATATGCATCAGACTTGAAGAAGGGAACGAAGTGGACCTTCTGGAGCAAGGACTTTGACGGAATGGCATACAAGACAATGTTGAGACAAATCATAAGCAAGTGGGGAATAATGAGCATTGACCTACAGACAGCACTTGACAGCGACATGACAGTAATTAATGAGGATGGCACACATACATATGTGGAAAGTCCGGAATTAAATCAGGACGAAACATTTGAGGAAGTTGCAGAGCAGAAAATGGAAGAAGCCGAATCACAGCCGGAACAAAAACAGCAGGCAGTTACAAGTGAAAATCCAAAATCGGATAATTCAAAAAATGAAAGTGAAGGAGACTTCCAAAAGGCATTTTTTAATTATTAAAACAGATATTAAGAAATGAATTAACAGACAGTCATAAATCAAAATATATATCACAAAATTGTAAGACCTGTCACCTTAATGGTGGCAGGCAGAAAGGAGACGTGACAATGAACATTTCAGATTACATCCCTTTCGGAAAGGACAATGCGATTTCAAGAAAAAAGCTAGAGAAGGTGACAGGATTGTCAGACAGAGACATAAGGGAAGAAATTGCAATGGCCAGAAGAAACACGGTAATACTTAATCTATCCAATGGACAAGGGTATTTTCAACCAATAGAGGGCGAGGAAGATGAACTTGTCATTAAGTATTACAAACAGGAAAGCAGCAGATTAAAGAGAATAGGTTGGTCGTTGCTGGCAACAAGGAAAAGAGTAAGGGAGATACAGAATGGCAGTTAATGCAAGGCAGAAGGGGGCAAGGTTTGAAAGACAACTTGCCGGGCATCTAAGGGAATACGGATACAGAACCAGAAGAGGCCAGCAGTATTGTGGGGCAAATGGTGATGCAGACGTTGTGGGACTTCCGGGAATACATATAGAAGCAAAACATCAGGAAAAAATGCACTTGTATGACTGGATGGAGCAGGCAAGAAGAGATTCAAGGCAGGATGAACTTCCGGCAGTGTTTCACAAGAAAAACAATGCAGACATTCTGGTGACAATGACACTTGATGATTGGATGCAGATATATAGGGAATATGAAGCAGGAAACTACATTAAGATGGGAGAAATAAATGGGAAGACCTATAAAGGCAGGACTTAGTTATTTCCCAAAAGATGTTGATTATTATGAAGACTTTAAAATAATGGACCTGATGAATGAATATGGTCCATTGGGTCAAACCATTTACGACATAGTCATTTCGATGGTTTACCGAGAGGGTTACTTTCTTGAGTTTAAAAACTTTGAACAGCTCAAGAAGAACCTTCCGGTTAAAATCATCAAGACAATCGGTAACAGATGGGTTAACAAAAAAGACTTTGTGTTACAAGTTATTCTCTCTTGTGCGGACATAGGTCTGTTTGATCATGACCTCCTGATGCAAGGAGTTATAACCTCTGTTGGAATTCAGCGACGCTACGATACAGTGACTGTTAGGAACAAAGTCCAGAAAACAAGGTACAGGTTGATTGATGAAAAAGGTCAACCCTTATTAAATGAACCATTAAAACCGATAAATGTAACAGAAACAAGTGTAAATGTAACAGAAACCAACATAAATGATACGGAAATACAACAAAAGAAAATAAAAGAAAACAAAAGTAAAGAAAATATAAAGTATTTTTCCAACGAAAACCTTAATGACGTGTTTAGACAATTTCTGGAACTTAGGGAACAAAAGGGAAGACAGATTGTTGGCTATCAGATACAGACATTGATTGAGAGACTTGAACAGGTGGCAGACACGGACGAGGAGAAAATACAGGCAGTCAAGAATGCCATAGCAGGTGATTGGAGTAATTTTTATCCTGTAAAGAAAGAGCAACAAAACAAGAAGACATTTAATGACCAAAGGCAATATGACTATCAGGCATTGGAAAGACAACTGATTGAAAACAGAGACAAGAGGAGGAAACAACAAAATGAAAGTTAAGGACATAGAAATTCGCTTAGAGGAATTGGACAGAATGGAATCGCAGATTTTATTTTCAGTTTCAATCTTATCAGCGGATGATCACGTAAGATTGGCAAGAATCAAGGAAGAGAGAGCAGAGCTTAAGGCGAAGCTGGAGAAAATGAATGAGAAAAAAGACAAGTAAGGAATTTGGCTGCATTTTAACACACGAACAGGAAGAGTTCATAAATGACGGAAGACCAAGAGACAATGCACTAAAGATTTTTAGAGCAAAGGCTTATGGCAATGGAGGAAATAAGGATGGCAAGAATGTCAAAAGAGGAACAGGCAAGACGTGAGGGTATGGCATATGCCCTGAGGTTTGCAAGAGAAAAGGGATTGGATGCCTTGGAAGCAGACCTGAAAATGAGAAATGCCATTGACCTACCTTTAAGGGTATCAAAGGCAGACTTAGACAAATTCAGTGACAATGTTAAGTACAACACAGTACTGTATGTAAAAATCCTAATGGCTGTAACAATGCATGATGAATTTGGTTTTGGTAACAAAAGAATAAAGCAGATGTTTGAGAGATTCGACAACAAGGCTGAATGCATTGCAGAGGATTACAGCACATGGGAAGAGCAGATAAGCATAATTGCAGAAGAATGTGGAATAGACATGGACAGCGAAAGAAGAGACTTAAGAACAGTGATTAAATAAAAAAATCGAAAGGAGAAGAGTTGTGCGCACATAAAAGAATTCTTACTCCGATTGAAGAAATGAAAAAAAAATTAAAATGTGAAATTTACAGAGACAATATGCAAAATTACAAGAAATACGCAATACCGCCAGCACAGCTAATAATTGCTGATGTTCCGTATAATGTTGGAAATAACTTTTATGGTAGTAATCCAATGTGGTACAAAGGCGGAGATAACAAAAATGGCGAAAGCAAATATGCTGGTAAGTCAGCGTTTAATTCTGATTTTAATTTTAATTTGTATGAATATTTCCATTTTTGTTCAAAGATGTTGAAGAAAGACGATAAAAAGCAAGTTAACAGAGGAAGAAGCAGTAACAGCCCTTGTATGATTGTATTTTGCAGCTTTGAACAAATGCCAATACTGATAGACGCAGCAAAGAAGCACGGATTCATCCACTACATACCGTTGATATTCATCAAAAATTACAGTCCACAAGTACTAAAAGCAAATATGCGAGTAGTTGGAGCGACAGAATATGCATTAGTGCTGTATAGAGATAAATTGCCCAAATTCAGAAATGGAGCTCAGACGGACGAAAACGGAAAGACAATCAGAGGAACAGGTCGTATGATATTCAACTGGTTTAAATGGGAAAGAGACGGAAAGGAAATTCCCAAAATACACCCAGCGCAAAAACCTGTAACTGTATTGAAGCAATTAATAGAAATCTTTACAGATGAGGGCGATGTTGTTATCGACCCTTGCTGTGGCAGTGGATCTACACTAAGAGCTGCAAGAGAGCTGAAAAGGTCAGCGTTTGGATTCGAGATAGACAAGAATTTCTATACAAGAGCTAAGAATGAAATGCTTGTCTATGAGGATGATAATCAGATGAATATATTTGATTTAATTTAGAACTAAAGGACAAAAATGTTAAGAAATGTTAAGGAGTGAGAGAAATGTTAAATATTGAAAAGTATAAAGAAGAATTGGAGAATATTGGAGTGATTAACCCTAATGGACTGGCAGTTATAGATGGAAAGCCATGTATGTGTCAGGAAGCTGAGTGTAATATGTGCGAGTTGCGTAGCGAAGAAAGCTGTTGCTTTTATAAAACAGATAATTGGCTATTCTCCGAATACGAAGAGCCAGAAGTTGACTGGTCGAAAGTCAAGGTTGATACCCCGATTCTGGTTAGAAACTATGAAAGTGGTGACTGGACTAAAAGATATTTTGCTAAATTTGTGGATGGGAAAGTTTATGCGTGGATAGGTGGAGCTACGTCCTGGTCAGCAGATGGTGAACTTGATGTGACTTCCTGGAATTGTGCAAAATTAGCAGAAAGTGAGGACTAAATGGAAGATAGATATTTATTTAAAGCAAAGAGAGTAGATAACGGAGAATGGGTTATTGGATTTTATGTGCGGGTTAATGAAAGCGATTTTATATATACAGGGCAGTTAATACATGGCGGACTATATACTGTTTCTGAAAGCTTTAAAGTAGACCCATCTACTATCTGCCAATGCACGGGCTTAAAAGACAAGAACGGCAATCTGATTTGGGAGAATGATATTGTGTGTCATGCCTATACAAAATATCAGAAAGAAAATACAGATTATCCGCCATTTTGTCGTGTAGAAAAAAGAAAGAATTATGTAATTAAATGGGATAACACAATGGTGCATTTAGGATTTCGGTATCATAATGGTAGAAATATTTTCCCTTTTAAGAACGGAACTGTAATCAACGGAGATGACGAAGTTATCGGAAATGTATTTGACAATCCAGAGTTATTAGAAAGCGAGGAAGCAGGAAGATGAATATTGATTTAAGTAAATACAAAGTGATTTATAACGAGAGAGTGTTAAGAGCGTTAGCAATAGTAGAAATATACTATGGAGAAGAAAGGAATTGTGAAACTAAAGAAGTTCACAAGCCGAAATTTATTGGAGTTATGGTAATCAATGAAGATGGAACGATTGAAATAATTAATGATGAGACATGGTGTTTTCAATTTTTGCCAATCATAAATGAATAAAGGAGATAAAGCAGAATGAATATGGATGAAGCAATTAAGCACGCAAAAGAAAAGGCTACAGAAAAATATAATGAAGCAATGTTATGTCACGCAAATCCTGATGATGGGGAACTTGATGGTTGTATTGAATGTGCAAGAGAACACGAACAACTTGCTGAATGGCTTATACAGTTAAAAAAATATCAGCAGTTAGAAGAACAGGGTAGGCTTATTAAATTGCCATGTAAAGTTGGAGATACAGTTTGGGTTGTCACTTCACCATTCAATGTATTTGATGATGCTGAATATGATGAAAATATAAAAGATGAAGTATATGAAGGATATGTTTCTAGTATAACATTTTATAACGACAGTAACCAATATAGAATTTATGCTAAAGAAACAAATCGTTTTATTGGGGCATATTTGAGAGAATGCGATTTTAGGAAAACAGTATTCCTCACAAAATCCGAAGCAGAAGCAAAACTGGAAGAATTGAGAGGAAATAATGAGTAAAAAGATAGTACATACTTGCTATGGTTGTCCTTATTATTACAGAGTTAATGGATATGGAAAAATTGAATACTTGAAACCACATTCCTATAAACATTGCGGTATAGAAGATTGGGAGTGTGATTATTTTGCAAATGGTGGTGAGCCTGCAATAAAAACAAAAGAAGTGAAAGGCGGTGGAATAAGTGGAGATAATTAACACATTGGCAATAGTCCTGGTAATTGGAGCAGTGTTCGTCTTGTGGGCGATATGTAAGTTGCAGGATAAGGATTAGAAACAAAGGTACATTGATAATTGAATATTGGTAGTTGAAATGATATAATCTGGGTATAAATAGGACGGAAGGAGATAAGGTAAATGGTATTAAAATTAGATTTTTCAGATTGTCTTGCAGCACAGGATATGATAAGAATTATTGAGAGAGATAAATCTTTGGACGAAGCTGAAGCAATAAGATTTGCAATTAATGAAACAATTTACAAATCAATTATGGATGTTAATTGGGCTTCAATAGCTTTATCGTCGTGGGGACATGATGATCCAGATAGAGAATGGGAGAAAATAAAAAATCCACACATCGAAATAGAATTGGACGATAGCAAATATGAATTGGTAAATAGACTGGCTAATAAAAAGGGACTTGATTTAGAAATTGCTGTATCATACTTTTTAATATTCACAATGGATTCGATGGGATATCATATTTAATGCATATAAATGAGAATAACAGACCAACTACCAATATTCGGTGGTTGGTTTTTTTTTGCAGAAAAATAGAGAAAGGATTGGTAAAGTGACTAGAAAAGAACTGGAAGCGTACAAGGTCAATGAAAGACTGATTGAACGCAATATGAAAAAAATTGAAGATGAAAAGTACAAGGATATTCCGACAGTGTACGGGAAAGTCAGAAGTTCAATGAATGAACATCCTTACATTGAAACTCATATGGCGGTTCAGATGGAAGAACCTGTGGAATCAGATAGGCGAATACGTAATCTGAAAAAGTGGGAGCAGGAAGTCAGCAAAGCCAAGAGTGACAATGCAGAGGTGGAAGAGGTTATTGATAATATAGACAATGCAACAATAAAGGAAATATTTGTTTTAAGATACATTGAGGGAAAGAAAGTTTCAGAGGTTGCAAAAGATGTGGGATATACTCATGGTAGGGTTTCTCAAATAATATCAAAATTGCTGAAAGATTAACCAAATTAACACAATTAACAAAAGCAGTATGATATAATTAACCTGTTGAAGTTTGAAGAAATGATAGTATCCCGTCATTTTTTGAAATTTTCCCCTAAAGTTTTTTCTTTGAGAGCAGCCTTCGGGCTGTTCTTTTTTGTTGAAAATTGTATATTTTGGGTATATACTGAAAGAAAAGATTTGGAGGGAAAGAAGATGCCAGGATGGGATGATGTATTAAAAGAAATGAATGAAACACTTTCACAGGCGGATTATGTGAGAAGAAAATATTTAAAACGTTTATCAGAATTAACAGGTAGGAATACCATAGCATATTATTCGGCATTTCTAAATAGACCTAATATGCCAAATACAGACATTAATGATTTGGATATGACAGGGTTTATGAATACTTTAAAGGATATTGATTGTTCAAAGGGATTAGATTTAATTCTTCATACACCAGGTGGTTCGCCTACTGCGGCAGAAATAATTGTAAATTATTTAAGGAGTAAATTTGGAAATGATATAAGAATAATTGTTCCACAAATTGCGATGTCTGCGGGAACTATGATTGCTTGTGCGGGAAAAGAAATAATTATGGGAAAACAATCTAGTCTTGGACCTATTGATCCTCAATTTAATGGGATTCCTGCATATAATATAAAGGAAGAGTTTGAAGAGGCTAAAAAAGATTTAGCTGTCAACAAAGAAAATGCACAGTATTGGGCAATAAAATTACAGCAATATCCAGCTGCATTTATGAAGACTGCGATAGATGCAATTGAGTTATCTAGCAAATTAGCGAAAGAATGGTTAAGTAGTTGTATGTTTGAGGGAGATCAAAGTGGAGTTGTGGATAAAATTGTGGCACAATTAAATGAACATGACAATTCAAAAAATCATGGAAGACATTTTAGCATAGACTTTTGTAAAAAAATAGGATTAAAAATTGTCTCTATGGAAGAAGACGAAGAACTACAAGACGCTATTTTGACAGTACACCATGCTTATATGCTTTCAATTTCTGGAAGTGATGCAGTAAAAATAATTGAAAACCAGAATGGAAAAGCAGTGATAAATCATGAATAGTATTGTATATATTTAAAAATTAGGGTACAATGACATAGCAAGGGAGGAAAAAAATATGGATAATTATTCTGTAGATGAGTTGTATAATAAATTAGGAATAACCTCTAATGAAAAAAAAGAGGTGCGCAACAATATTAATACAGGAAAAATGTATCAACAAATTGAAACTAATTATTCTATGGGATTAGGTAAGTTTCCGAATGATATGTTGAGTAATGGAATACAAATGAAAAATAAACATTAAAATATAACAAAAAATGCCTTAGTATGTAAGGGGATTAAGTTAATAAACAAAGAAGATCTTAGTATTACCAAAATGATGCTAGGGTCTTTTTTGTTGTATGGGAAAGAAAGGAGTGGTTGTAGTGACAATTAAGGAACAAATATTTTGTGATGAATTAATTTCAGATTCCAATTTCAACAAAACATTAGCATATAAAAAGGCATACAAGAATATTAAAAATGACAATGTTGCAGCTGCAGCTGCTTCAAGACTTATGAATAAGCCGGAGATTAAAGAGTACATAGAAAGGCAGTTGGCTGAATTGCATAATGAAAAAACAGCAGATGCACAAGAAGTATTAGAATATCTCACATCAGTAATGAGAAGAGAACATAAAGAAAACGTTGTGGTTACTTTGAGCAGAGAAACATCTACGTATGTTCCTGATGAAAAAGGGACTATGAGAAAGCAAACAGTAAAGGAAGAGATTCCACAAATAGTTGAAATACCAACAAGAGTTTCAGATGCAAACAAAGCAGCAGAGCTTCTTGGCAAGAGATATGGGTTGTATACAGATAAGCTTGATGTAAACAATGAGGCAGAGGAAAAGAAAGCTGAGAAATTGGATAACATAGCCAGCATATTGGAACAGATTAAGCCTGTAAGAGAGGGTGATTAATATTGTTACAGTTATCACCTAAATTTAAGGAATTTATTCTGACAGAAACCAAGAGAGATTTTCTTGAAGGTACTACTGCAGCAGGAAAGACTACAGTAGGAATATTTAAGTTTATGCTTATGGTGGCAAAGAGTGACATTAAGTATCATGTGATTGCCGGGGCGGACCTTGGAACAGTTGAAAAGAATGTAATCAACAATGAAAGAGGTCTTTTAGATCAGTTTAATGGTTTGGCTGAATATTATCCTAAAGGTCAGGGTAGAATTGGACTTTCACATATCAAGTATCAGACACCTAATGGTGAAAAGATAATATATGTGTGTGGTTATGATAATAAGGCACGTTGGAAAAAAGTATTAGGTTCACAACAAGGTTGCGTGTACATTGATGAAGTTAATACTGCAGACATGGAGTTCTTAAGAGAAATATCTCATAGATGTAAGTACATGATGACTACATCAAACCCGGATAGTCCTGATTTGCTTGTGTACAAGGAGTTTATTAATCACAGCAGACCATTAAAGAAATATATCAAGGATTATCCGGAAGAATTGTTGTCAGAATTAAATGAGCCTGAAAAGGAAGGATGGGTTCATTGGTATTTTACATTTTATGATAATGCCAGTTTAACAGAGCAGGACATTCAGGATAAGATTGATGCAGTTCCGGTAGGAACAAAGATGTACAAAAACAAGATACAGGGACTTAGAGGAAAGGCCACAGGACTTGTATTTAGCATATTTGACAGAAGACATCATGTAATTACAGTTAATGAAGCAAAAGAATTCATCAGAAACAGGTCAAATAAGGAACAGAGAGAATGGTTTGAAATATTCACAAGTGGACTGGATACAGCTTATTCAACAAAGAGCCCTGACACAATAGCAATGAGTTTTGCAGGAATTACAAACAAGGGCAGATATATTCTTCTGGATGAGAGAGTTTACAACAATGCTGAAATTGGAACTCCGGTAGCTCCATCTGATACTGCAAAGAATTATTATGATTTTTTGGAAAGAAACAGAAAGGAATGGGGGCTTGCAAAGCATACATTTATTGATTCTGCTGATGCGGCAACAATCACGGAATTAAATAAGTTTAAAAGAGAACATGCACAGTGCTTATATGTATTTAATGCTGCATATAAAGCTGTGAAAATCATAGATAGAATCATATTACAACTTGGATGGATGAACTTTAATGACAATAAGGACATTCAACCAAGTTTTTTAATTGTTGAGAATTGTAAGGAATACGTAAAGGAATTGGAAAAGTATTCTTGGAAGGAAGAAAAGGATCAGGAACCAGAAGATGGAAATGACCACATGGTTAACTCTGTTCAGTATAACTGGATTCCTTACAGAAAGAAAATAGGAGTAATCAAAGAATGAGGTTAATGGACAAGATGAGAGATGGAATAAGACATTTTTTAAGAATACAGGACGCACCAAAACAGACATTTAACATTAGGGAATTACTTAATTATGATGGAAATTGTGTGAAAAATCTTATTTGGTATCGTGGTGACAGCTACGAACTGACACAGTTTTATCAAAACATTCCAGGTGGTTCAGATGGTGTGAAGTTTTGGGCTGCACGTTCAACTGTTGGAAGAGAGATAAGAAAAATACATACAGGCTTACCAGGGATTATTGTTGACCGATTAACAGATATTGTCATTAATGATTTTAGTCAGATTTCATTCAGTAAGGATTCAGACAAAAGAGAATGGAATGAAATATCGAAGGACAATAACTTTAAGGGCATTCTAAAAAAGGCAGTGTCAAAGATGCTTATTCTTGGAGATGGTGCCTTTAAAATATCACTTGATGAAAGCATAAGTAAGTATCCAATCATAGAGTTTTATGGTTCTGATAAGGTTGATTTTGTTTATAACAGGGGAAGAATACAAGAAGTAGTATTTACAACAGAATATGAGCAGAATCAGGTAATGTATGTGTTAAAGGAACACTACGGATATGGGTACATTAAATACAAGCTTTACAGAGCAACAGACAATATGGAAGTTCCTTTGGGAATTATTCCAGTGTTGAGCAATTTGGTTGATGTGGGATTTGATAGCTCACTAATTATGGCACATCCTATTAAATTTGGAGAAAATCCAAAGTGGGAAGGAAGAGGACAGTCAATCTTTGACAAGAAAACAGATGATTTTGACGCATTGGATGAAGCTTGGAGTCAGTGGATGGATGCTCTAAGAAAGGGCAGAAGCAAGGAATGGATTCCTGAATCATTACTGCCAAGAGATCCGGAAAGCGGGGCAATAATTAAGCCAAATGCATTTGATAATTCATACATAAAGCGTGGTGATGATTTATCTGAAAATGCACAGAACAAGATTGAGGTTACACAGCCGACAATTCCGCACGATTCATATCTTGCCACATACATTACAGCATTGGATTTGTGTTTGCAGGGATTAATCAGTCCAAGTACATTGGGAATTGATGTTAAGAAGCTGGATAATGCGGATGCACAGAGAGAAAAGGAAAAAACAACTCTTTACACAAGAGGAAACATAGTGGACATATTACAAGATCAGATACCTTTATTCATTCAGAAAGTATTTAACGTTGTTAGTATCAGCCAGAACAATGTACCAACAGAAGTTAAATGTACAATAGACTTCAGTGAGTATGCAAATCCATCATTTGAAAGTCAGGTAGAGACTGTTGGAAAGGCTAAGACACAGGGGATTATGAGCGTTGAAGCTTCCGTTGATGAGTTGTATGGAGATACAAAGGATGAAGAATGGAAAAAGGAAGAGGTTGCAAGATTAAAAGCAGAGCAGGGAATAGCAGAAGAGGAAGAACCGGCTTTAAATTTGGAAGGAGAAAATACAGATGAAGGTGATAGTGGGAAAAAAGGTTTACCAGATGTCGAAGAATAAGGCAATGAATTTGCTTAGACTGGCAAGTGAGCAGGTTCCAAGAGGAGTGTATGCACTGGAAAAAGATAATGTAATTGAAATGCGTAATGATAAATGCAGTTCAATAACACAGGTAAAAAATTTGAAAAGACAGTTTAAGAAAGCTGGCTTTAGAGTATATGCCAACGGAGTTGATTAGAAATGCCAAAAGATTATGACATTGAGGAAGCTTTTAGAGCCATTGAAAATGAGTTGATTGATTCAATGATGAGAAATCTGTCAAATCATAGGGCAGAGGAAACAAAAGAAGGATATAATTGGACATCATGGCAGGCTGAACAGTTAAAAGCTCTGAATAAGTACAAACAGAAAAATCAAAAGAAGTTTACAAAAAGATTTTCTGACATTAACAGAAAAATCACTGAATCAATCATAAAGCACAGAAAAGCAGGAGCAACAGATCAGGAAATAGACATTCTAAAAGCCATTAAAAAAGGGGCAAAGTTAACACATAAAGCAGGAAGCACCATTGAGGGTGCTTTTTTTCGTGTCAATGATAGAAAACTGGATGCACTATTAAGTGAAACAAATGGTTCTATGCATAGAGCTGAAACTGCAATGCTAAGAATGGCAAATGACCAGTACAGAAAATCAATATTCAATGCACAGGTGTATTTCAACACCGGAGCAGGAACATATGAAAAGGCAGTGGACATGGCTACAAAGGATTTCCTAAGTCGTGGAATTAACTGTGTTCAGTACAAGAATGGTGCAAGAGTTAACATAGCCTCATATGCGGGAATGGCATTAAGAACAGCCAATACCAGAGCATACTTGCAGGGTGAAGGTGAAAAACGTAAGGAGTGGGGAATTTCCACAGTTGTGGTTCATAAGAGAGGTTTACCTTGTCCAAGATGTGCAAAATGGATCGGAAAAATACTGATAGATGATGTTTGGAGTGGTGGAAAAGCAAGTGACGGTCCATATCCGTTAATGTCTCAGGCGATAGCAGGAGGTTTATATCATCCTAACTGCAATGATGGTCATAGTACATATTATCCTGGAATTTCTAAAGAGCCTGAAAAGGTAACAAAGAAAGAAATGAAACAGGCTATTATTGCAGAGAAACAGGAAAGCAGGGACAAATTGATACAAAGGAATGTAGATAAGTTTGATAGGTTATCTAATTATTCTTTAGATGAAGAAAATAAGAAAAAGTATGCGACTAGAACAAATCAATGGAATAATATAAAAGAATTCTCAAATGGCATAAATATAGAAAAGGTTGCAGAAAGTGGGAAATTTAATAGTAAAAGAGTTGGAAATAATAATGTTGATTTGATTAAAATGAAGAAAGAATTTGGAAAGAAATTTAACCAATTAACTAATGATTCAGCAACAAACAATTCTCTAAGAAAATATGCAAAAGCTATGCTAACTCATAGAAATGGAACTGATGGAGAAGATCTTTATATTATTAGTAAGAAGGCAGGAAAAAAATTATTTTCTAAAACGAATAGTAACAATATTTTAGGAGTAGAATTAAATAAAGAAGAAATTGAATTGATAAGGCAAATGCCATCAAAAATAGGAATACACAATCATCCCACAAATATATTGCCAACTGGTAGTGATTTTGTAGTTGCTGGATATCGAAAATATGATTTTGGATTAGTAATTACACATGATTTAAAAGTTTTTAAATATAAGGTAGGAAATAAACCATTTCCAGCTACATATTTAGATAATAAAGTTGACAAATATATGGGGAAAAATTATAATTTACCTATATTAGAAGCGCAAGAAAAGGCATTACAAGAACTTTCAAAGGAGGGGCTTATTGAATGGAAAGAGATACTGGCATAATTAAGGAAAGAGATTATATTGTAAAAACAGACAGAAGTCCAGAGGAAATTGAAGAAGCAATAAAAAAATCTGAAGAAGAAATGAAAAAAATGAAAGAATGGCCAATGGCATAGATACCATCTAGTTTTTGCTAGGTGGTATTTTTATGCAACAAAATAAGAAAGTAATAAGGAGGTAACAAATGTTAATCGCAAAAATCAATTTTTATGACAAGGAAAACAACCTTGCCTTGGTAAAAGCAGGGGATGAGGTTAGGGCAAAAACAAAAGAGCGCAAGGAGTATTTATTAAGAATTGGCGCAGTAATTGAAAAAGACGAACCAAAGGCATCTACAAGTAAGTAGGTGCTTTTTATATGCCCAAAACGTGATGGCTTAAAACTCTCGGAATAAGCTGACGAGCTAAAACGGAAAGGAATATACGTAATGATGTTGAGATCAAGAGAAAAAGGAAAAATGCCCATGAACCTTCAATTTTTTGCAGAAGGTTCAGGAGAAGGCGGAGAGGGTAACGGCAACCAGAATAATAATGCCGGAAATGGTAACAGTAACCAGAATACTGGAAACAATAATCAGGGTGCAACATACACTCAGGAACAGCTTGACGGAATTGTTAATAGCAGAACTGCAAGAGCTGAGCAGTCGGCTTTAAGGTCGTTCTTTCAGCAGCAGGGAATGTCTGAAAATGAAGTAACACAGGCAATTAACAGTTACAAGGAACAGAGAGCAAAGAATAAACCTGACGTAGCAGGAATGCAGACACAGCTTGCACAGGAGCAGAGCAGAAATTTACAGCTCACAATTGAAAATTCTGCAACATTACAGGCAGTTGAACTTGGCATTGATTCAAAGTCGATTCCATATGTAATCAAGATGGCTGATTTTAAGGATGTGGCAGGAGAGAATGGAACAGTTGATGCAGAAAAAGTAAAAGCTGCAATCAACAAGGTATTAGAAGATGTTCCGGCATTAAAGCCGGCAGGAAATGGAGAAACAAACAATCAGGGATTTAAACCCATTGGTGCTCCAAACAATAACAACAATCAGAACCAGGATGACTTGTTAAGAGGCATTTTTGGAATAAAGAAAAAATAGGAGGTAGTAATACATGGCAGCATTACAGTACGCTGATATTTTCAGCAACATTTTAAGAGAATTATATGGTCAGTCACAGGTTTCTGTGGATTTGTATAATTCAAATTCAGACATTCAGATTGTGAATGGAAAAAACTTAAAGATTCCTAAGTTATCAGTAAGTGGTTATAAGGATCATTCAAGAGGCAACTTAGGTTTTAACGCAGGTACATATTCAAATGAATATGAAACAAAAACATTGGACCACGACAGAGACATTGAGTTTGCTATAGATCCAATGGATGTTGATGAAACAAACATGGTGGTTTCAATAGCAAACATTCAGAAAAGATTTGAGACAACTCAGGCTATTCCTGAGGCTGATTGTTACACATTCAGTAAGCTTTACACAGAAGCTAAAAGAGTAGGAGCAAAAGTTAAAACAGAAGCTTTAACTACAGCTAATGTTCTTTCTGATTTTGATGATAACCTTGAGGCAATGACAGAAGCAGGTGTTCCACTTGACAGAGTTATTCTTTATTGCACACCAGCTTATTATAAGTTACTTAAGAATGCTGAGGGCATTCAGAGAACACTTGAAGTAAGTGGAGCAAAGGGAATTGACAGAAGAGTTCATTCCATTGATGACATTGGAATGATTAAGGAAGTTCCATCGGCAAGATTTAAGAGTGCTTATAACTTTACAAATGGATGTGTTGCAGATAGTTCAGCTGTTCAGATGGACTATATCTTAATTGATCCGGAGTGTCAGGTATCAAGAGACAAATATAGCTACATCACAGTATTTGAACCGGGAACAGATTCAAGAACAGCTGACAATTATGTTTATCAGAACAGAAAATTAAACGGAACATTTGCAATTGATGAGCTTATGAAAGATGGCTGCATCATTCACGCAAAGACAGCCTAGAAAGGAGAAGAACTATGACAGCCAAAAAAGCAAATAAGGTTTATACAGTGTCCAAAGTGGAAATGGAATCATATCTTGCAATGGGATATGACATTTTTGACGAGGAAGGAAAACTTTTAAAACGTTCACCTAAGGCTACAGTTCCATACTCCGAATATGAGAAGGTAGTTGCAGAAAGAGATGAGTTAAAAGCTCAGCTTGAAAAAGTTAAAGGTGATAAATTTTCTGTGATGGAAGTTGAAGAATTGCAGGCATATGCAACTGAGCACAGCATTGATTTAGGTAACGCAACTTCAAAAGAAGGAATTATCAAGAAAATCAAGAGTGCTGAAGCTGAATAGGGGGTGAGCCTATGGCTTACTTCCCATATGCAACATTAAGCGATTACTTGGGAATTTCTGATTCAAGGTGCATTGAACAGACAAAAGTTGCAAGTAAGCTTAAACAGGCAAGCAGACACATTGATTCATTAACATTTGGCAGGATTAACAGATATGGATTTGATAATTTGACAACTTTTCAGAAGGATATCATAAGGGAAGTAACTTGTAGGCTTGCCGATTTTGAATATGAGAATGAGGACTTAATACAATCGGTTCTTTCAAGTTATTCACTTAATGGTGTGTCAATGAGCATTGGAAATACATGGAATGTTTATACTCAAAACGGAGTGGCAATAAGCAAAGACTTATATGCTCTGCTTTGTCAGACAGGATTATGTACAGGATTGGCAGGGGTTTAAATGAAATATCCCAAGTTAGTTCCAGACAGAATGTGTACCACTGAAATGGAAGTGGTGATTTATGGAGAGGGCTTGTCAGAAACAGGCTCTCCCATTATTGTGTGTCAGAAGAAATTAAAGTGTAATTATCAGGATAAGGCATACACAAAATTAACTGCAGAACAGAAGATTGTTACATTGGACGGAAAAGCCTATTTTGACGGAGACATATGTCCTAAACAGTCAGTCATAAGCAGTGGGTATGTCAAGGTCTTTGGAGTTAAGAGAAGTATTTATCAGGGAACAAAAGCAAGAAACCCTGATGGGACAGTTAATTTTACATTATTGGAGTTGAATTAAATGATAAAGGCAAAATCAAGAGTAAAGTTAAACATGGGAGTGATAAAAAAACTAAGTACAGCGGCTGTTACTTCACTAGAGCAGACTGCTGATGCAGTTCAAAGTGATTTAAAGCAATCACAGGTAATGCCCTTTGACAAGGGAACATTGCAAAACACGCAAACATTTGTTGATTACAAGGAAAGTAATCAGGGAAGGGTGCAGATTGTTTCAAGTACTCCTTACGCAAGAAGACTTTATTATCATCCTGAATACAACTTTAGTACTGCAGAAAATCCAAATGCCGGAGGTAAATGGTTTGAGGATTATTTGGCAGGAGGCAAAAAACAGAACTTTGCAAGAGACACATTTAAGAAATTATATAAAAGAAATGGAGGATTATGATAGTGCTTTATTTAAAGGACATTAAGGACTGGCTGAAAACATTTAATGTTGCGGAACATTATTACATTGGCAAGCTTGACAATAAACAGGACAAGTCACTGGGTGTTTATCAGCGAAAAACAAGTAATCCGCCAAGAATCTGCTATGGTGATTTAAAAAGCTATGAGGTTAAACCTGTATCATTACTGATTCATTGGAATAATGATGCTGATGATACAGAGCGAAAGGCTTTTGAATTGTACAGAAAAATGGCAGAAGCAAGAAACATACTTATCAACAATGTTGAAATAGTTTATGTAAGTCTATTATCGTCAGAGCCAATAGATGTTGGTACTGATGATAACAACATATATGAAAGAGTAATAGAAGTAGATTTTTATTACAAGGTAGAGAAAGGAGAATAGACATGGCAAAAGCAACAGGAGTATATCCGGTATATGATAATCAGTTTCAGGTAGGAGCTGATAAGGCAAGCCTTGGAAGCATTGCAGACATGGAATCTTACTCTGTATCTTTTGACAATGGGGTTGAAGAATGGACTCCAATGGATACAGAGGGCTGGATTAGAAGATTAATGACATCCAAGGGATTAACAATTTCAGTAACCGGAAAAAGAAATGTTGGAGATACTGGTAATGATTATGTTGCCGGGAAAGCGTTTAAGAATGGAAGAGATGCAGAAGGAGCTTTTCAGTGGACATTTAAGGATGGTACTACAGTATTATTTGAAAATGCAGTATACAATGTTACAGCATTAGGTGCAGGAGACAGCACAAATGTGGCACCATTAGAGTTTGATGTAATGTCAAATGGAAAACCGACCGTTACACCGGCAGTTTAATTTGGAATCATATTGAACAAGAGCAGGTCAGCAGAATTAGTTGACTTGCTCTATTTTTTTAGGAGGAATAAGAATGTCAAAAATAATAGATATTACAAATAAATTAGCGTTTGAGGATAATCCAAGATTAAAAATAAAGGATACAGAATTAGAGATCGATGCAACAGCAGAAAATATGTTGAAGGTTATGGGATTGGTGTCTGACAGACCAACCGCAAAGGATGTTGAAGAACTTTGCAAAATAATTTTCACAGATGATTCAAAGGAAAAGCTTTCAAAAATGAAACTCAGTTTTTCTGACTATCAGAAAGTTGTGATGGCAGCAGTTGAACTTGCATCAGGAAATGATGATGCTGACAAAAATTCGGGGGAGTAGATCCTTATTATGACCTGATAGATGATTTTGATTTAATAGTAGCTTCATTTACAACGCAGTATGGATTAAGAATACGTGACATAAAAGATATGCGTTGGAGCGAATTTAAAAGTCTATTGATCGGACTGGGACCTAATACCATTTTGGGCAGAATTGTTTCAATAAGAGCAGAAGATGACAGTGAAGTATTAAAGAATTTTACTAAGGACCAACAGAGAATTAGAAACGAGTACAGGCTTAAGAAGGCAAAGAGACCAGGTAATAAGAAGGAAGCAGAAAAAGCTTCAGAAATGTTCGAGAAAGTCTTTTGGGAAATGGCAGGATTAAATACTTCTGAATTATCAAGGCAGTAGGAAAGGAGGTTTATTATGGCAGAAAGTGTAGGAGCAATAGCTCTTGATTTGGAATTAAACCAAAGTGGATTCAATTCTCAGTTGTCAGGAATTGGAAAGATGGCAAAGAAGGTTGGAGCAACATTGGCTTCAGCTTTTGCCATAAAGAAAACTTTTGATTTTGGAAAGCAGTGCATGGAGTTAGGCTCTGACCTTGCAGAAGTTCAAAACGTGGTTGATGTGGCTTTTCCCAAAATGAGTGGAACAATTGACAAGTTTGCAAAGAATGCAGCATCTCAATTTGGTCTATCAGAAACAATGGCCAAAAGATATGCAGGTACATTTGGCTCAATGTCAAAGGCTTTTGGATTTTCTGAAAAAGAAGCAGCTGAAATGAGTACAACTCTTACCGGATTATCAGGTGATGTTGCATCTTTTTACAATATTAGTCAGGATGAGGCATATACGAAACTTAAGTCAGTGTTTACCGGTGAAACTGAATCCCTCAAGGATTTAGGTGTAGTAATGACACAGACAGCATTGGATCAGTTTGCATTGCAGAATGGATTTGGAAAGACTACTGCAAAAATGACTGAGCAGGAAAAGGTAGCTTTAAGATATGCCTTTGTTCAGAAACAGTTAACTGATGCGTCAGGAGACTTTGCAAGAACATCAGACAGTTGGGCGAATCAAACAAGATTATTGTCGTTGCAGTTTGATAGCTTGAGGGCTTCAATAGGACAAGGGCTCATTAACGTGTTCACTCCTGTAATAAAATTGGTTAACACCTTAATGGGAAAATTAACCACATTGGCAGGAATGTTTAAGTCATTCACTGACATGATTACCGGGAATAAGTCAGATGATTCATCGACAGTACAATCAACCAGCAATGAGTTGTCAGATGTGGCAAGTAATGCTGATGAAGCCACAAGTGGAATGAATGGATTAACTGATTCAACAAAGAAAGCAGCAAAAGCGGCAAGAGGACTTGCAGGATTTGATGAATTAAATGTATTACAGCAAAATGACAGTGATTCGGGAACGTCAGGATCAGGTTCTGGAACAGCTTCAGCTTCAGGAGCAAGTGCAGTCAAGGACATTACTCCAAATGTTGATGCAGGCAATGGAGCACTGGGAACAATGAACAAGTGGCTTGATAAGATTTTTGGTAAATTTCAGAAATTAGCAGGATTGTTCAAGACAGGTTTTACACTGGGATTTAAAAGCAAAGGTTTAGATGTCATAAAAAATGCTCTCATAAACATAGGAAAGAACATCAAGGAAATTTTTACAGACAAAAAAGTGTTGGATGCAGCAAGTAATTGGGCAGACAGCATAGCATTAAGCGTTGGGAAAATAGTGGGCTCAATGGCAAGCATTGGAATAAGCATTGCAACAATGTTGATTGGTGGCATTGATAAGTTTTTCGAACAAAATAAGGATTATTTGAAAGACAAAATAGTTGAGATGTTAAATATATCAGCAGAAAGAGCAGAAATATTTGCGAACTTTTGTGCAGCAGTGGCAGACATTTTTACAGTTTTTGAAAGTGATGATGCACAGCAAATTGTGGCTGATGTATTGGCTATTTTTACAACTGTACAACTTGAATTATATGTTTTATGCCAGAAAATCGGACGTGACATTATGCAGGCAATTACAACACCGATTGTTGAAAATACGGATACAATTAAAACAGCTTTAATGAACACAATCAAACCAATAGAAACAGCTGTTAGTGGAATAAAGATATTTGTTCAGGAAGTCTTTACAAACATTAATTCAATGTATGATCAGTACATAAAGCCGGCATTTGACAATATAGGAAGTGGCTTATCCACAATATTTGATTATGTTCTTGATGGATATAATTCATTTCTGGCACCGGTATTTTCAAGAATTGCCAGTGAATTAAGCAGTTTGTTGAACACCTATATTAGTCCAATGTTTAATAGCATATTTGGATTCATTGGAAGAGTTATTGATGTTGCAGGAAAATTGTTCAATTTCTTATCTCCAATAATCGGCTGGTTCATCGAAAAGGCAATGCCACAAATAGCCTTTACCATAGAAACAACATGGAACAAGATACAGGGTATTATAAGCGTAATCAGCGTTGTTATTACAACCTTAATGAATGTCATTAATGGTTTAATTGATTTTGTGGTGGGTGTGTTTACAGGAGATTGGAAAAAGGCATGGAACGGAATCAAAAACGTGTTTAAGAGTGTGTTTGATGGAATAAAAAGCATAATCAATATAGCTATGGACTTTGTAAAGAATACAATAGTGGCAATTTGCAGTAAGGTTGCATCATATATAAAAGTTGTAGTAAATGGAATATATACAGTTATGACAACAGGGTGGACAGCAATTAAAAATGTGTTCTCAGGTGTAATAGGATTCTTTAAGGGAGTTTTTAGTGGTGCTTGGAATGCGATTAAGTCCATATTTAGTAATCCAGGAGCATTCTTTAAGAATGTTTGGAACGGAATAAAGGGAAGTTTCGGACATGTATCAGGTTGGTTCAAGGATACATTCAGCAAGGCTTGGCAGGCAGTAAAAGATGTATTCAGCACAGGTGGAAAAGTATTTTCAGGAATAAAGGCTGGAATCGCTTCGGTATTTAAATCAGTGGTTAACTCCCTGATAGGTGGGATTAATAAAGTTGTGGCCATACCATTTGATAAAATCAATGGAATGCTTAATAACATTAGAGCAGTAAAAATAATGAAATGGAAACCATTTGAAAAGATGTGGGGACACAATCCGTTGCCAGTACCTCAAATTCCTAAAATGGGTGGTGTTCCAGCGCTTGCCGAAGGTGCTGTTTTGAAACCTAATGCACCATTTTTGGCTATGGTCGGTGATCAGAAACACGGAACAAACATTGAATCTCCATTATCAACCATTGTAGATGCATTTAGACAGGTACAGGGTGAAAATGCAACAGGTATTTCTGATAAAGATTTACTTAATGCAATTTCAAACATGCAGGTTAATGTTATTGTTCAGCAGGATTCAAGAGGAGTATTCAACATGGTAAAACAAGAAGTGGTTCAGGAGCAGAGAAGAACAGGAAAACCTGTATGGATTTAAGAAAAGAGGTAGAAAATGGCAAAGTATAAAGGATATTTGTTAAAAGTAAAGGACCAAATATTTCCAATGAAATATATAAAAAGTGAAACGTATACATCAACGGATAACCAGAGGTCTGAACTTAAGGCTTACAGAAATACAAATAATTATCTTATTAGACAGACTTCTCCTAATTTCAAAACAAAGATTGAATTTGAAACACCACCACTTCTGCAAAGTCAATATGAAGAAATACGACAATTGCTGAATCAGGGGACAATTAACAGAACTGAAAGAAAAATAAAAATAACTTACTGGAACTCAGAGGATTTAACCTACAAAAACGCTGTGGTGTATATGCCGGATATTTCATATACAATAAAAAATCAGATGAGGAATGAATTACTGTATAATCCGTTAAAGATGGAATTCATAGAGTACTAGAAAGGAGCACCAATGTTAAATGTAAATGAAGATACTATAAGAGCATATACAGAGCAGAATGTTCCAAAGAAGTTAACAATCACATTCCCAAATAATTCAAACTTAACTCCAATCACAAATGCAAACATTCAGGAAGAAAGCATGAGTTTGACAGGCAGTCTTTGTAGTGATTCAAATTTGATGCTACAGGGCTGTATCTCAACTCAGTTTAATCTTACAACATTTGACTATGATACAGACATTACAGGTCAGGACATCATAGCCACTTTGTCAGTAAAGGATGATTCTTACAAGGGTGAATGGGTTAAGGGAACAAATTACAAGTCAGGGGACATAGTAAAGTTTGACCAGGAATATTATATTTATTCCGATGATGTTTCTGATGAAAAAACAGAAAATATCAAACGAACAAAAGTAAGCAGTTCTTACATTGTATACAATGAAACTGATAAGAAATACAACATTTTTGGAAGAGAACCGGATAATTTTATCGGGATAAGAATTCTTACATCAGAAAAGGTTCTTGATGGTGTGAGAATGACCATTAGATGTTGGTACACTGGAGGTCCGTATTATTATGTGGTACGGGATTTTAATAATAAAACAGATATTATTATGCCCCAACATTATCCCATTGGAAGTAACTATCCGTTAAAGGGGTGGTTTGCAGAAATAAGCTATTCAGGAACAGATACAGATGCATTCAAGGAATTTGTAAGCAACCTGAAAATATATGAATTGACGAATGCTTGCAAAAATGAATTATATCCTGATGAATTGGAAGAATGTCAAAGAGTATATGGTTATGTTGATACATCTAACACAGAAGACATTATCATATTTAGGGGAAAGGTTGAAAGCTTTACAAGACAGGCAGCGGATCCAAGATATAGTGAATTGATAGCCTATGATAAATTATACGATTATCAGGAAAAATCAATTAAGGATTGGATGAATAAGGTGGATGAGTATGGAATGGGAATGGTAGATCCATATTCTTATCAGGGTTCATACAAGTTAAAAACGACATATAAAAAAGACCAGACTGTGTATGGCACATATACTGATTCAAATAATGTGGAAACTAAAGGATATTATCATTTTAAACAGGACTATATAGATAGTTTTTATCAAGCCTGTAATATTGTGAAAGTGGCTTCAGGAGATTTAACAATACCACCAACTGGTGTAGCTCCAACGATAAATGGACCTGAATATGTTGAAAAACTTGAAAAATATTTTCCGAATGATTTACAAGTTTTTCATTTAAGAAATGATTTGTTTTCTGAAATTGGAATAAATCAGAAAAATTTCTATAACATTAGTTTGCCAATGGATGTAATAGATTTAAAAATAGGTCCATTCAAGGAAGATTATTCTGCACTCCAATTATTGCAATGGATTTGCAATATGAATGGTGTTTGCGGGGTTATCGACCAAACAACAGGTGAGTTTGATTATAAGTTTGTAAATTCAGAAAAAAGAACGACAACAGCCGATTCCAATTATAAGGGTGAGTTTAATTC
>ERZ772820.786-NODE-786-length-28328-cov-7.370424_pt1 | contig 28328 bp, 22 predicted proteins | sample MGYA00511377_ERZ772820 | MGnify/ENA primary metagenome ERZ772820 (study PRJEB29015, sample SAMEA2737684) | human gut metagenome | biome: human gut; feature: human-associated habitat; material: faeces | place: China | collected 2012 ... | reverse complement strand
ATGCCTATTATACACCTGCTGTAAAGGGGTGACCGCTTTTGTGAGAAGTGCTATAAGAGCGACTGTGAGGTCGGAACGGCGCAGGGTGATGCTTCTCTTGCCGGTGCCGCCTACGGCATCTATAAGGGCGATCAGCTTGTGGATACCTACTACACCGACGAGAACGGCCAGTTCACCACCGGCTATTATGTCTGCGGCGACGACTGGACGATTCGTGAGATCAGCCCCTCCGAGGGCTATCTTCTGGACAGCACCGTTTATCCTGTCGGTGCAGAGGCGGCCAATTACACCGTTGAGCTGAACGCTGCACCTGCTGTGGCTGTTGCCGAGCAGGTGCAGAAGGGCAATATCACCATCATCAAGCACTCGGATAACGGCGATACGCAGATCGAAACTCCCGAAGAAGGCGCAGTATTCGCCGTCTATCTGAAAGCCGCAGGCAGCTATGAAGCGGCAAAGGATACGGAGCGGGACTATCTGACCTGCGATGAAAACGGCTTTGCCCAAAGCAAGGACCTGCCCTACGGCGTGTATACCGTGCATCAGGTCTCCGACTGGGAGGGCCGTGAGCTGATGAGCGACTTTGATGTGTTTATTGCCAAAAACGGCGAGACCTATCGCTACCTCATCAACAACGCTAACTTCGAGTCCTTCATTAAGGTCATCAAGGTGGATGCGGAGACCGGCAATACCATTCCCTATGCGGGTGCGGGCTTCCAGATCTTCCGTCCGGATGGCTCCAAGGTGGAAATGACCTTTACCTATCCGGAGGTTACCACCATCGACACCTTCTACACCAATGACGCCGGCATGCTCATCACGCCGGAGAAGCTGGAGTTTGGCAAGGGCTACTCCCTCAAGGAGGTCTCCGCTCCTTACGGCTATGTGCTCAGTCATGAGGCGGTCAAGTTCGATGTGACCGAAGAGAATTCCACCGAGGAAAGCGGCGTGACGATCGTTGCGGTGAAGCTGGGCAATTACGCGCAGAAGGGCATCATCAAGATTTCCAAAACCGGCGAGGTGTTTGCCTCTGTTGCGGCGACGGACGGGGTCTATCAGCCGGTCTATGCGGTGCAGGGCCTTGCGGGAGCAACCTATGAGATCAAGGCAACGGAGGACATCTACACTCCGGACGGTACGCTGCGCTGCAGCGCCGGCGAGGTGGTGGATACGGTGACTACCGGCGCAGATGGCACGGCGGAAAGCAAGCCGCTGTATCTGGGAAAATACGAAATCACCGAGATGAAAGCCCCCGATGGCATGGTCGTAAGCAGGGATGCCCATACCGCAGAGCTCGTCTACGCCGGGCAGGAAATTGAGATCACCGAAACCGCCGCCAGCTTCTGCAACGACAGACAGAAGGCGCGCATTTCTCTTTCCAAGGTTCTGGAGCAGAATAAGCAGTTCGGCATCGGCATGAATAACGAGCTTTCCGCCGTGACATTCGGCTTCTATGCCGCCGAGGAGCTTACCGCAGCAGACGGCTCTGTCATTCCTGCGGACGGACTGATTGAGATTCTGTCCCTTGACGAAAACGGGAAAGCCGTGCTCAAGAGCGATGTTCCCTTCGGCAGCTACTATGTCAGAGAAATCCGCACCGACAGCCACTACGTTCTCTCCGATGAGAAGTATCCTGTGATCTTTGCCTATGCCGGTCAGGAAATTCCCGTGGTAGAGCTTGCCGTCAATGACGGAAAGAGCATTACCAACGAGATGATCTACGGAGAGATCCACGACATGAAGAAGGATGAGGACGGCAAGGCGCTGGCCGGAGCTACCATCGGGCTGTTCCTCACAGACGGCACCGAGCCTATCCTGACCACCGTTTCCGCAGAGAACGGCAGCTTTTCCTTCACGGGTATTCCCTATGGCGAGTATGTGGTTCGTGAAATCGCCGCACCGGAAGGCTATGTGATGGATGAGACGCCTTATACCGTGAAGGTAGATCAGAACGGCGCTGTGGTCGAGATTGAGATCACCAACAAGCTCATTCGCGGCAGCGTTCAGCTGACCAAGGTGGATAAGGACTATCCCGACCACCATCTGAGCGGTGCGGTCTTTGAGGTGTACCGTGACGGAAAGCTCGTGGGCCAGATGGAAGAGCTGTCCGATGGCGTTTACAAGCTGGATGATTTGCCCTAAGGGTTTTCCTTCCCCTTTAATTTCAATCCACGCTCCCCGCACGGGGAGCGACAACGCAGAGGACAACGCCGATGCCCCGTCAGCCATTTCAATCCACGCTCCCCGCACGGGGAGCGACGCTTGCGAAGCTGTGCAGGTTGCGGCAATGTGCATATTTCAATCCACGCTCCCCGCACGGGGAGCGACCGCTTAGCAAGCGCGGTTTCTACCCTTTTAATGATTTCAATCCACGCTCCCCGCACGGGGAGCGACCCGGGCTATTGATGAATAACATACGTTATAAAATATTTCAATCCACGCTCCCCGCACGGGGAGCGACAAGCCATATATATGCGCATTTTCCCCTCGGCAATGATTTCAATCCACGCTCCCCGCACGGGGAGCGACGGCGAGGGCACAAACATCACCGGCAGCGGCGAAATTTCAATCCACGCTCCCCGCACGGGGAGCGACGCGCCGCCGCCATGAGGACGGGCAAGCACACCTTATTTCAATCCACGCTCCCCGCACGGGGAGCGACGAAGCGCTGGAAGGGCGCAAGAAGAAGGGGGTAACATTTCAATCCACGCTCCCCGCACGGGGAGCGACCCCAAGCCAAAGTTTCACTATATTGTTCTTCCTATTTCAATCCACGCTCCCCGCACGGGGAGCGACGATTATCAATTGCTGTTGTCGTCCCCGTCCCGCTATTTCAATCCACGCTCCCCGTACGGGGAGCGACCGCAACGGTGCCAGATAGGTCACGCCTAACAGCGATTTCAATCCACGCTCCCCGCACGGGGAGCGACGCAAGCTGCACTTGCGTCATGCCCTGATTCTTGCGATTTCAATCCACGCTCCCCGCACGGGGAGCGACGGAGCGTAAACTTCGGGAGGTCGGACGGCAAGGATTTCAATCCACGCTCCCCGCACGGGGAGCGACGACGTTGCAAGATGGGATTCCAACACGTGTGTCATTTCAATCCACGCTCCCCGCACGGGGAGCGACGCCCAGTCGCATCCTTTAGCACTGATTTGAGCAATTTCAATCCACGCTCCCCGCACGGGGAGCGACCGTAGGAAACGCCGAAGAGGTCAGCGATTTTTCCATTTCAATCCACGCTCCCCGCACGGGGAGCGACTACGCGCTGTTTCAGGTCTTCTGCATCCCGACGATTTCAATCCACGCTCCCCGCACGGGGAGCGACGCGAATATCAGCGGGCTTACTATCAAGCGCACAAGATTTCAATCCACGCTCCCCGCACGGGGAGCGACCGGGGGAAATTGACGCACAGGGCAACTTTATCGCGATTTCAATCCACGCTCCCCGCACGGGGAGCGACGCTTCTTGGAGCAACCGCTATGCCCCGCAGACATTATTTCAATCCACGCTCCCCGCACGGGGAGCGACACGTAAGCGACGACGGAAAAATTGACAACTTGATATTTCAATCCACGCTCCCCGCACGGGGAGCGACAACGGCTGAATACAATCCTATTGAAAACTATGACAATTTCAATCCACGCTCCCCGCACGGGGAGCGACTATTCGACGGCGATTCCGGGGAATACATTCAGACGGATTTCAATCCACGCTCCCCGCACGGGGAGCGACTCCTTTTATTCACCCCATGTAATCACCTTTCATATTTCAATCCACGCTCCCCGCACGGGGAGCGACTGACTTGTTCGAGGCCCCGAAACGGCTCGGCAATTATTTCAATCCACGCTCCCCGCACGGGGAGCGACGTCGATGATGTATCCCGGCTTTATGTTTGCCTGCATTTCAATCCACGCTCCCCGCACGGGGAGCGACATACCGTTTTCCGACTGACAGAGACGCAGCAGGAATTTCAATCCACGCTCCCCGCACGGGGAGCGACGTCGCTTAGAGTGGTTAGCGGAATTGGAGGGACTGATTTCAATCCACGCTCCCCGCACGGGGAGCGACGTTTTGGATAAAATTTTTCTACTAATGGTTGAGTAATTTCAATCCACGCTCCCCGCACGGGGAGCGACTACTTGTAAAGAGGAAGGAAACCTCACAAACCAATTTCAATCCACGCTCCCCGCACGGGGAGCGACATTGTCATTGACTCTGCATAGGTTGCTTGTGCATCATTTCAATCCACGCTCCCCGCACGGGGAGCGACCGCGGCAACGACTACCGCCGCACGTTCGCCGGGTAATTTCAATCCACGCTCCCCGCACGGGGAGCGACGTTTGGGCACGGAGGTATTGGACAGCCAGAAAACGATTTCAATCCACGCTCCCCGCACGGGGAGCGACATCTGTCGGATAATCCGACGTTCCATTGATAGCTATTTCAATCCACGCTCCCCGCACGGGGAGCGACGCAAGCTGCAAGTCCTTGCAGAGCGCGAAAACCATTTCAATCCACGCTCCCCGCACGGGGAGCGACATAGTGCCGTCACCTTGCTGTCAAGGTGCTGACCATTTCAATCCACGCTCCCCGCGCGGGGAGCGACGGGCATATTGCCTTTTGAGGTGATTTTTTTGAGACTATTTCAATCCACGCTCCCCGCACGGGGAGCGACTCAGGTTGATACCACTGCACTAACAAAATATGGTATTTCAATCCACGCTCCCAGCACGGGGAGCGACTTAACGCCTACGAAACAATAAACCGCAACAGGGATTTCAATCCACGCTCCCCGCACGGGGAGCGACGTGGTATCGTGATGCCACAAGGACGGACGAGAGGCGATTTCAATCCACGCTCCCCGCACGGGGAGCGACGACCATTGATGTGTATCAGATTGTTACCGACAATTTCAATCCACGCTCCCCGCACGGGGAGCGACATCGCGGCGAAACGCTGACCAGCCAGCGGCCAACTAATTTCAATCCACGCTCCCCGCACGGGGAGCGACGTTCACACCTCCAAGACACGAAAGGGGTTTCACGATATTTCAATCCACGCTCCCCGCACGGGGAGCGACGGATCAGCTTGCGCGGTTGCGTTCGTCCGACTTCTTATTTCAATCCACGCTCCCCGCACGGGGAGCGACGCCGCACCATAGGGATTCCCGATTTTATACAGCAATTTCAATCCACGCTCCCCGCACGGGGAGCGACTTTGTGGCGTGGTGCTTTTACAAGGCATTTGGAAATTTCAATCCACGCTCCCCGCACGGGGAGCGACCCGTGGTACCGTCAGCTGCGGATGCAATCGCATCATTTCAATCCACGCTCCCCGCACGGGGAGCGACTGCTTCCGGCGCATCTTCTTCCGCTTCCGGCTGGATTTCAATCCACGCTCCCCGCACGGGGAGCGACGAGGCATTCTGTGAAGAGGAAAAGGCGATGGCTGAATTTCAATCCACGCTCCCCGCACGGGGAGCGACCCGCTATGACCATGAACCAGAACGCCCAGACCATATTTCAATCCACGCTCCCCGCACGGGGAGCGACTTGCCGGGGCGGTTTCCATCTGCCGCTGCTGCATATTTCAATCCACGCTCCCCGCACGGGGAGCGACAGCCGGAAGCGGAAGAAGATGCGCCGGAAGCGGAAATTTCAATCCACGCTCCCCGCACGGGGAGCGACAAGGCGGTACTTGCCCCTGACGCGCCCGTGAAGATTTCAATCCACGCTCCCCGCACGGGGAGCGACGTTGCGGCGGTTCACGTCCATCAGCACCCCGCGCATTTCAATCCACGCTCCCCGCACGGGGAGCGACAAACGCAGCGTTTTTGTACCTTGCGCTGTTGCGAATTTCAATCCACGCTCCCCGCACGGGGAGCGACGAAGCCGCGACGGTGCGCCCGTACTGACGAAAGGAATTTCAATCCACGCTCCCCGCACGGGGAGCGACAAAAATATAGCAATACTAAACAAGAATAGCTATGATTTCAATCCACGCTCCCCGCACGGGGAGCGACTGGTCGTTCCCAGCGCTGATCGTTCGCCTCTAAGGACATTTCAATCCACGCTCCCCGCACGGGGAGCGACATAGTGCCGTCACCTTGCTGTCAAGGTGCTGACCATTTCAATCCACGCTCCCCGCACGGGGAGCGACGTGCAGCTTGTAGCCATCAGCGCAATATAATAGGTAATTTCAATCCACGCTCCCCGCACGGGGAGCGACACGGTTACACGCATAGCGCTTGCGATATGCCCGGATTTCAATCCACGCTCCCCGCACGGGGAGCGACGAGCAATTGACAAAAAGCTTTTGTCTGTGTTACGATTTCAATCCACGCTCCCCGCACGGGGAGCGACCCAGCGCTGGACTGCGAACACAATATTTTCCATTTATTTCAATCCACGCTCCCCGCACGGGGAGCGACCGCACTGGTAACACGCAAGTCAAGGCAAGATTTGGATTTCAATCCACGCTCCCCGCACGGGGAGCGACGACCGTCCGCGGCGCAATCGACGAGGTTTACGAATTTCAATCCACGCTCCCCGCACGGGGAGCGACCGCATCTTCGGCGATCTTCAGGCGTTCGCAATGGATTTCAATCCACGCTCCCCGCACGGGGAGCGACGAAGCGGTGCTGGAAGGACTGCTGTTCACCTGCCAATTTCAATCCACGCTCCCCGCACGGGGAGCGACGGGATTTTCTCCCGGCGCAGCTCCTCCACCGAATCATTTCAATCCACGCTCCCCGCACGGGGAGCGACGCCTTGATTTCTCCGGCGTGCATCGTGCTGTTATTTCAATCCACGCTCCCCGCACGGGGAGCGACGGCGTAGCCACAGAAGGTTACCCTCTGCGCAATGGGATTTCAATCCACGCTCCCCGCACGGGGAGCGACGACCGCTGGATGGACAATGACTACGACCAGCACCCATTTCAATCCACGCTCCCCGCACGGGGAGCGACTCGGCGGCCCACCCGCACAGCCACATCAGGACGGCCAATTTCAATCCACGCTCCCCGCACGGGGAGCGACAGCCCTGCGCCAGCAGCCCTGCGACCGTCTCTGTATTTCAATCCACGCTCCCCGCACGGGGAGCGACCGTTGATTGATTCGCGCCCTGCCGCTGAAAGGAATTTCAATCCACGCTCCCCGCACGGGGAGCGACAAGGGACTGCTGAGAATCCTGAAACCTCGCCTAAAAATTTCAATCCACGCTCCCCGCACGGGGAGCGACGCCGCCGCATCGCGGACGGCACCGGCCGCGACTGATTTCAATCCACGCTCCCCGCACGGGGAGCGACAGACCGCGAGCAGGAGCGCGCCAAGACGCTGATATTTCAATCCACGCTCCCCGCACGGGGAGCGACCGTTGTCAAGGTGCGTGTACGCCTTATCGAGCCATTTCAATCCACGCTCCCCGCACGGGGAGCGACGATCCCCGCGCGCAGAGTTTCCCGCGGAAGTACACATTTCAATCCACGCTCCCCGCACGGGGAGCGACGGGCGCGAATGCAGATTTCCTCGCAAAAGTCGTCATTTCAATCCACGCTCCCCGCACGGGGAGCGACAGCACAGCGGCAGATGCTGGACGCGATGGGCATCCATTTCAATCCACGCTCCCCGCACGGGGAGCGACCCATGAGTACGCCGGGCGGCTGTACATCCTGCCATTTCAATCCACGCTCCCCGCACGGGGAGCGACCTCACCTACCAGCCGGAAACACGCTGGCAGATGGATTTCAATCCACGCTCCCCGCACGGGGAGCGACTTGGCAGATGGAGGTCGGCTATCCAACAATCGGGAATTTCAATCCACGCTCCCCGCACGGGGAGCGACGCGAAGTCGTCCTGCGAAGCGTCGTTCTGCTCGGCATTTCAATCCACGCTCCCCGCACGGGGAGCGACCGAACGCCTCGTCGCGCTGATCCTTGCGGATGGAATAATTTCAATCCACGCTCCCCGCACGGGGAGCGACAATAATGACTTTCATGCTAAAATGTCAGACATGTTATTTCAATCCACGCTCCCCGCACGGGGAGCGACGCTCAATTGTCAATACGTTATTATCGTACAATGCCATTTCAATCCACGCTCCCCGCACGGGGAGCGACCAAAAGCGTCCACGTGTGCGTTTTTCACCTTGTCAATTTCAATCCACGCTCCCCGCACGGGGAGCGACCGTTTCGCCCGACAGCGAGGGCAAGCTCTACATATTTCAATCCACGCTCCCCGCACGGGGAGCGACGTCGCCGATGCGCTGGAAGCCATGTCCGAGGGCATTTCAATCCACGCTCCCCGCACGGGGAGCGACCCCCGCTGGAATCCCTTGCAAGCAACGACAACGACATTTCAATCCACGCTCCCCGCACGGGGAGCGACTTGACGTGCTGGCACAGCTTCTCACCTACCAGCCGGATTTCAATCCACGCTCCCCGCACGGGGAGCGACGTAAAAATCAAATCCGCATGTTTACCTGTTATACTATTTCAATCCACGCTCCCCGCACGGGGAGCGACGCTCTCCGCGCTCATGTTCGCGCGGAACGCAAGGCATTTCAATCCACGCTCCCCGCACGGGGAGCGACCGCCACCCGCATCCCCGTCGATACGCACAGCATCGAATTTCAATCCACGCTCCCCGCACGGGGAGCGACTTGCCACTTTTAAGGCAGGCAAGGCGCGCAAGGCGATTTCAATCCACGCTCCCCGCACGGGGAGCGACGGACCTGACCCCGGATGAGTTCGCCGCGCTCATCATTTCAATCCACGCTCCCCGCACGGGGAGCGACACTTTTCCCACTTCGCCTGCAAGGCATAGCAAACATTTCAATCCACGCTCCCCGCACGGGGAGCGACTGCGCCCGGAAAGAAGGATCACATGATTTACAAATTTCAATCCACGCTCCCCGCACGGGGAGCGACTTAGGAACCGTTTCCCGGTTCCCGTGACCGCCTATTTCAATCCACGCTCCCCGCACGGGGAGCGACGTACCGCCGGGACGTTCCCGGCGGCGCGGGTCAGATATTTCAATCCACGCTCCCCGCACGGGGAGCGACCGCCTCCACCGCTGGAGACGGACACACAAGCCGATTTCAATCCACGCTCCCCGCACGGGGAGCGACCCGTCGATAGGTCAGCCGCCCGCCGTGGGCGGCTATTTCAATCCACGCTCCCCGCACGGGGAGCGACCTGGTCGCGGAGGGGCACAAGGTCGCCATGTTCGTATTTCAATCCACGCTCCCCGCACGGGGAGCGACTCCTTTTGCTCCTTTTGCTCCATCCACTGTGCCAATTTCAATCCACGCTCCCCGCACGGGGAGCGACGCAGGATACCAGCTCCCACGCGCCGCCGTTGAAGCATTTCAATCCACGCTCCCCGCACGGGGAGCGACGATGCTTAACACTGATGCTATCCAGCAACGCCGCATTTCAATCCACGCTCCCCGCACGGGGAGCGACGTGAATTGCTTGATGAGTTCGATTTCGGCGGATACATTTCAATCCACGCTCCCCGCACGGGGAGCGACCCGCGGGCTGTTCATCGGGATGCGCACGCAGGACATTTCAATCCACGCTCCCCGCACGGGGAGCGACCATTCCGCGGGCGATTTTCTTCTTCAAGTCAAGCATTTCAATCCACGCTCCCCGCACGGGGAGCGACGCGAAAGACCCGCTGGCACAGGAAAAAGCGGAGCTTATTTCAATCCACGCTCCCCGCACGGGGAGCGACAGCGCAAAGTAACAATTCTGTCGATCAGAATCATAGGCTTTGCACAAAAAGTATACCACAAAACAGTCCTTTTGAGAATCAGCTTAGCCGAAAATGCGGTAATTTTGCCGGAAAAACCGCGAAATCCGGTGCGAACCTCCCTGCAAAAGGCTGGAGGCTTGCGCTTCGCACGGGCGATTCGCGCGGCGCGCCCTTACAGCATCAGCAGCCCTTCCGGGGCGTAGCTCGTCTTCACGCCAATGTGCTCAATCCGGCTTTCGTAGTGATTGCCGAGGTTGTAAAAGCGCAAACTGTCCTTTTCCGGGTCAATCAGTTGCCGAAGTTCCGCCTGAAGCAGCTTGTACTGTGCGGCATCCAAAGAGCACTCAAATACGGAATTCTGCACGCGCTGACCGTGGACGACGCAGCGCTTGGCGACTTGCCGCAAGCGGCGTTTGCCGTCTGCATCGACGGTGGAAACGTCGTAGGTGATTAGAACCAGCATCGGGAACGCCTCGCTTTCGGGTTATTTCCAGAGGAATGGGGGATAACCGTCTGTGTCGCCGCGGAGGGTGCGCGCAAGCAGCAGCGCCTGTACATAGGGAACAAGCCCCCACATGATTTTTTCTTTCAGGAACGGGTGGGTGATTTCTTCGCGTTTGCGGTTTTGCCACGCGGTCAAGAACTGCTTGCGCCCGGCATCGTTCAAGAAGACGGCGCCGCTTTCCTGCCGGTCGAAGTGCTTGTCCTGCAGCACACGGTTGTTCACCAGCGTGATGCAGAGGCGGTCTGCCATCGGGGCGCGCAGTTCTTCCATCAGGTCAAGGGCGAGCGACGTGCGCCCCGGACGGTCGCGGTGCATGAAGCCGACGTAGGCATCCAGCCCTACGCTTTCCAGCGCGGCAGCGCAGTCGTTGGCGAGCAGCACATAGGCGAAGGAGAGCAGGGCGTTCATGTTGTCCTGCGGCGGGCGGCGATTGCGGCCGTTCAGCAAGAAATCCGCCTTTTGAGTCAGTATCATTTCGTCGAATACCGAAAAATAATCGGCGGATGCGTCGCCTTCCAGCCCGCGCAGCACATCTAAATCAACCGCTGATTCAATTTGCGGCAGCTTGGCATCTAACGCGGCGGAAACATCCTTGAGTGCCTGCACATTCACGCGCAAGGCGTGGTCGCGGATGGTACGCTCCAGCACCCAGCGCTGATTGTATACCTTGCCGAAGATGAAATTCCGTGCAATCAGGCAGCTGGCGGATAGGCTGTCGGCGCGCCGATACTGCTCGCGGCGCAGCAGAACATTGCCGCGCTCGCTGCCGCAGACGCGCGCTAAAAATCGCCCGCGCGGCGTCAGAAACGTCAGCCCAATACCGCGCTCTGCGCAAGCACCCATGAGTGCTGGACTTGCGCCTTTGTAGGAAAAAGTCAGAATGCCCTCCAGCATCAGCAGGGGATACTGTGCGCGCTTTTCCTCGCCCACATGGACGACGATATTCTCGTTTTCCAGCGACAAGTAGGCGTCTTCCGTCGTCACGAACAGCGTATTCAGCATCTTTCTCATGGCGAATCCTCCGCAATACGGGCGTGCATGTAGGCGCGGACGCTGCCGGTTCGGCTGAGCCGCGGAACGCATACATCCTTGAGCGAGCAGGCATTGCAGCCCTTGTGCGCCCGAACGGATGGCGTATGTCCGCGCGCCTGATTCTCCAGCAGTTCCGCCAGAAGCGACAACGTCCGCGCACGGAGGGATTCATCCAGCGCGACCCGCGTCCGCCGGCGGGGTTCGCCATAAAACAAGCTGCCCTCCGGGATGGCGCAGCAGAGCATCTCCTCCAAGCAGAGCGCCTGTGCGCACAGCTGCACCTCGTCGGCATCCTGCGTTTTGTCCGATCCCTTTTTGTATTCTACCGGGTACGGCAGCCACAGCCCTTCGCGCCCGTGCAGCGCAACACCGTCGGGGCTGCGGTGGAACTCCACCACGTCGCTGACGCCGTGCAGGTGCAGGCGGGCAGATTCCAGCCGCAGTCCGCGCAGAATCAGCGTATCGCCGCGCAATTCCGCTTCCGGGCCGTGATGCGCCGTTTGGTGGAACACTTGCCCCTCCGCCGTATGCGCATTTTCTGCCCACTGCTGCTCCAGAAAAATCAATCCCCATTGGCGGCGGCAGTAGGCGTAATGCTGCAAGGCGGAGAGGGTCGTGTCCTGTTGCGTCACCCCTTCACTTCGCAGGTGACGCCGTCCGGCAGATTCGCGTCATCCACCGTCCATTCGTAGTCCGCAAAGCTGCGCGGAACCGTCACATCCGCCTTACGCGCTACACGCACGTGTTCAAACAGCTTCCACGCGGGGGCGTTGCCCAGTTCCTTCTCATGGCGGAAGATGATGAGCTTGCGCACTGCCATCATGCCGCGCGCGGCGGAGTGGTCGTTTTCAAACATGTTGAGGATGGCGTCCCACAGCAGGGCGAGGTCTTCTTCGCTGAAGCCCGTGGTCTTGCGCGCCAGATTTGCGGATACGAACCCTTCCGCGCGGTACAGCCCGTAGGGGACGATGTACTTGCGCCCCATTTCGGTGCCCTTCTTCTCCGCGTCCTTTTCCGTCGTGATGGCGACGCGGGTGATGGTCACTTCCTGCGGCACAATGGGGTCAACGCTGCGGGCAAAGCCCAGCTGCACCGGCCCGCGCACTTGACCGCAGTTCAGCGACGCCTTGACAAACGTCGTCATCACCGCGCCGAACGTCCGGATGTCGTAGTAGTGGCTGCACATATAATCGCGCAGCTTGCGGTCAATCTCCGGGTCATTCGACTTCAGTTTCTTTTTGAGGTCGTCCTCCTTGATGTCGCCGTAGCCGCAGGCCTCCAGCCCTTCACGGTCGCAGCGATTCAGCGGAACGCCATCCTGAATATAGATGCCGTAATGTGGGTCGCCCTCCTTGACGGTCGCCACATAGTCGCGAATCTTGCGCTTCAGGCACACGTCCGTCACCAGCCCAAGACCCGTTTCCGGGTCGGTGCGGGGCATGTTGCCGGCATCGGGGTCACCGTTGGGATTGCCGTTCTGCACGTCGAACAGTACCACGAAATCATAGCGGTTGCGAATCACATCAGACATTGCTGTTTTCCTCCTTCTTTGTGAAGAACTTCTGTTTCTGGTGATAGTAGCCCAGCTGGAAAATACCCTGATCCTGCAGGTTCAGGCGCGCGGGGTAGCTGTCAGTCAAGCGCCCGCACAGCTCCGTCATCTGCTTGTCGTAATAGATGAAATAGCCGGTGTCAAGTTTCTTCAGGTGACTCTGCGCCAGCTTCAGCAGCGTCGGGAAAACGATGCTGGGCGTTGCGCAGGCAGCGTTGAAGTAACGATCCATGATGGTAGCGTTGATGCCGGGATTTGCCTTCTGCTGGAGGCTTTCCAGCACCGCAAAGAGACGACCCAGCACATACGGTGCGTAATTCGTCTGTTCGTTAAGTTGCACGTCGATGACCTCCTTGTACTGTGGATTGCTGCCGTTTTTCAGCAGCCATGCTTTGAGAATTGCCGCCTTGCCGCGGCTGACACTGTGCTCCGCATGGATGCGCAGCTCTGTTTGCGTCAGCAATGAAACAGGGTAAGGCGTATCGCCGAGAATGGCGCGGAGCAAATCGCCCACCAGATGCGACGGCGGCAGCTTGTCCCTGCTCTTGGAATTCGCTATTTCCTTGAGCAGCGAATAGGCGGAAAGTGTTTCCCGCGTGTCATAGGAAGGGCGAATGATGTTCAGCCGCTCCTGATGATGCGCCAAATTTGCGGCAAAATCGCCGAACGTCCCTTGCAGGAAGAAACGAACCGACAGACGGGACGCATTCGGCGACAGCCCCAGAATGTAGAAGGATGTACGGGAATCCAACGGAACATTCTCCCACTGAAGACCCTGCCCAAGGCGGATGGCTTTCATGATGCCGTCCAGCGTATTCTGCGTCATGTCTTCGTTTGTCCCCAGCAGAGCGGCAAAGCAGTCGCTGTAAGCGGATTGCGCAGTTTCTGCCCAGTAAACGAGGGTGGCAGATCCCAGAAGACTGTGATAGTCCTTCACGCGAAGCATGTAGTTGAGCGCCTCGCCATAGGCAAAAGCAGCATGTTTTCCTACCGGCGCATTTAAGCCTTGCGCATCCTCTCGTCCATAAGATTCGAAGGCGCTTTTGCCTTTATTGAAGGAGACAAGTAATGCGCCAGAAGAAAGCGCGCCGTATATCCCCTTGATGGTAGGGTGTAAACGAGCAATGGTGTCCTGTTCGCCTGTGACCAGACAGCGGCCTCGCGTGATATCTTCCTCATTGCTGCTGCTGACGCTTGCATCCCAAGCAGTATGAATTTCCGGCACTTCCTGCGCCTGCGTGGCTGTGCCATATGCGTCTATCATGCAGAAAAGCAGATTGCCACCCTTGCATAAATCGTCGAAAAGCTCTGACAGAGCAGGGGACTGCAATGCCTGTTCCGGCTGCCAAGTGTCAAAAAAGCGGAGGATTGCCTGCGCCATCGGGCAGGACACGCCGTCCAGCAGCGCATGATGCTTCTGGGCGCTGATGCGGAAACAGTCTCCTGCATCTTTGACAGCCTTCTTGTCAGAATTTTCGTTTCCACTGCTATGGTGCATCTCAATTGTGATTCCCAGCAGGTACTTCGCATTGTCGCACAGGAAGCTGGCAGCCTTGCAGCTGGTACGCTGGACAGGTGTGGGCAGGAACGGCATGCGCGGAATCGGTTTACCTTTCGCGGTGGCTGTGCCGAGCATCTCCACCGACGCCACCTGTCCGTCGGCAGTCAGATACAAGCCCCACTGCACCTTGACGGATGACCAGCCGGGACGCTTCAACGTGCCCTGTGCGGCGAGCGAATCGTAGCACCGCACGAGCGATTGCAGAATCATTTCACCACCTCACAGTCTGTCAAATCAATCACGCCATGCACCATTTGCGCCCGGAAGAACATCGGTTGTATGTTTTCCGGGTCGGAATATTCCATGTCGTAAAGCATATAGCCCAAATCCCGCGTTTCGTCGATGGTGGGAATGTCGCCGCCCTCCCAAAGGCGGAAATGCGCCGTACATTCTCGACAGCCAAGATACGGCTGCATGTACGCTTGACCGCTGCGAAGCCGCCGCTTCACGATGTCCTGAAACTTACCGGGATTGTCCGACGGATTGGCTTTGTCGGTCATCTCGAAGTGTGCTTCAATGACGTAGTGCACGTCTCGCAGCATGGTGGTAGCGCGCTGCTGAATATCGGCGTTTCGGTCGATATAGGAGCGCTTCTTGCCGTTGGCTTCGGTCAGCACGTTTCTGGCGGAAATCTTAGATGCCACTTCGTTGCGGAGAATGTTCGTGAAGCGGATGGGCTTGCAGACGTAGATTTTATCCACATGCCATTTTAGGCCCGGATGATAGTAGACGCTTTCCACCATTCCGCGGGCTGCACTGGGCGTGGGAACGTCATAGCTCACACGTTCAACCTTCATTTCAGGCCGGGTGAAGCAAGCGTAGTCGCCCCACACCTCCATTTTGATGGACATTGGTTCACCTCCTCATGCTTTTGCTAAAATCAACACTTGCCGATGTGGACAAGTGGCAGGTCGTAGGGAACGAACGGGAATCGTGAAAATTCCACCTCCTTTCAGGTGACAAGAACAGTATAGCACAGGATAGTGCATGAGTCAATGACTGATTTTCACTGTATTAGACAATTATAACGAAAGACTATTAAGCATGGTTTGACACGTCAGTGAAAAGATGATAAAATGCCAAAGTCGGATAGAAACGGCGGGTAATTCGCTGCTTCTATCTGTGGGTTGAAATACTGTGTTAGATAATTATCTAACGGGGCGGGCGGTGAGCGCAATGCTTGCCGCCCGTTTCTGATTTTCTTCATTATATATACGTCAGGAGAACAGCGCCAGCCCGCTTGTGCAGCTGACCTGCAAGCCGCATTCCGGCGTGTACAATTTGATGTCGCTCAGAATGCCGCAGTGCGCATCGGCAATTTCCGTGACGCCGCCGATGCTGCACAACGCCTGATACTCGCGGCGGTAGATACTCACGCCGCAGCGCCCCAGACGGCGGAAAAGCTCACGCGAATAGTGCCCATCACGCAGGGCTTTGATGTCCTCGCTGTTTTCAGGTGTCGGAATGTACACCGTTACCGTATCTGTGTCGATAAAGCGGAAATGCTCGGCGGTTTCGCGGAAAGCAAATCTTGCTTCGGATGACAGCGTTTTGCTGGTATCCAGTAAATCATTTTCGGACGAAACGGGTCGTGAACGCTGCTGATTTTCGCCGCGCTTGAAGAGCAAATCGCAAAAATACGCGTGGATGGCTTTGCGGCTGCCGATGTCCTCCGCATACAGGCGCAGCACTGTGCGGCAGCTTTCAATGTTTGGGCGCATGATGGGTGGAACCGCGTGTTCGGTCTGGTAGATGTGGACGATGCTGTCCTGCGCCGCTTCCTTTCCCTCGCGATTGCAGCGTCCGGCGGCTTGCAGAATGCTGTCCAGTCCGGCTAATTCGCGGTATACGGTCGGAAAATCCACGTCAACGCCCGCTTCAATCAGGCTGGTGGAAATGACGCGGCAGCACTGCTTCTTGTCTAAGCGTTCGCGAATTGTGGCAATGGTGCGTTCACGGTCGATGGCGTTCATCAGCGTAGAGAGGTGGAAACGCCCCTCTTCCGGCAGGGCTTCGTACAGGCTGCGCGCCTGTTTGCGGGAATTGACGATGCACAGCACGGCATTTTCCTGACGAATCCGCGCGGCTAATTCCTCGTCCGAAAGCGTCCCGTCCTGCTGGAAGGTGACGCGGCGAAGGCTGCTGAACAGCGCATCCGGGTCGGGGACAAGCTCTTGAATGCGGTTGCCCGCGGTGAAGCCGCTGAAAATGGACAGCAATTCGGGCTGCGTCGCGGTACAGAGAACGGCGGTGACGCCGTAATGCTGCACCAGCTGGTCAATCACCGAAACGCAGGGGCGCATCAGCGAAATCGGCAGGGTTTGCGCCTCGTCAAAAATCACCACGCTGTTGGCGACGTTGTGGAGCTTTCGGCAGCGGCCGGGTTTGGCGGCGTAGAAGGATTCAAAGAACTGCACGGCGGTCGTGACGATGACGGGGGCATCCCAGTTTTCGCAGGCAAGGCGCTTGCGGAGGGCATCGGGCGTTTCGGCATCCGTATCGGGCAAATCCACCTGACTGTGATGCTCCACCACGTTCTCATCGCCCAGAATATCCCGAAAGACCTTCGCATTTTGGTCGATAATGCTGGTGTAGGGGATGACGTAGATGATGCGCTTCATGTCATGCTTCACCGCGTGGCTGAGCGCAAAGGCAAGCGACGAAACCGTTTTGCCGCCGCCTGTGGGGACGGTCAGACTGTACAAGCCCTGCGGATCTTCGCTGCCGCGTAGGCAGCGCCGCAGCACCTCGTTGCGCAGCGCGCAGAGGTCGGACTTGGGCTCTTCCAGCCATTTGGCAACGTGCGCTTGCAGCTTTTCCAGCAGCGCGGGCATGGAATCGCCGATGCCGCGCGGCTTTTCTTCCTTGCTGAGCGCGCGCTCCGTGTCCAGAAAATCAGCATCCACCAGACAGGAGAACAGCATCCGGATGTACATGGCAGTCAGGCGCACATCATTCCGCGGAAGCCACGGCGGTGTGGGCTGAACGCCTGTTGGCAAAGAAATCTCACTGCGCCACGCGGAGGGATCGTCGCCGCCGGTCAGCTTTTTGTTCAGCCGTGCGCACAATGTGCCATCATCGAGGCTGAGACGGGTTCCCAAGTCGGGCAGACCGCCGTGATGCCCCGCAATGGCAAACGCCGCGTGCATATCGTCCAAATCTGCCGCCGCCTTCGCACCTGCCGTGCTGTGGTCCACCTTGGCGGTGTGTTCCGGGTCGCGCTGGCGGCGCTGGCCGTTGGGGCTGTACTTGCCGATATCATGCAGCAAGGCTGTTCTTTTGGCATGAGAACTCGATCCAAAAGAAGCAGCAAATTCCGCAGAAAGCTCTGCTGTGCCTTCCAAATGCTCCTTGAGTGGCTGATAGCTGCCGTCCTCGCGGAGGTGGGTGACGTATTCCATACAGAAAGCCCTCCCGACATAATCAATTTGTGTGTATCTAATGTTAATAATAGCATAGCATCATAATAATCTGTTGTCAAGAAAAATAAAACTATCGAGCACTTTTTGTCAAGCACTTCCGGGAAAAACAATGCGCAAAGCAGGAATATATTTGTGCGCTGCTGCCCTTGCAATGCTGCCGCCAAAATGGTATGATGGAAATGAACAAAAAAATACAGAAAAGGAGTCTTCCGCATGGCAAAGAAAACGAAAACCCAGCCGAAAGCGCGTAAAACAATCACCTCCAATAATCTCGCTGATTTATCAAAACTCGTTCAAGCACTTAAAATAGACGATGAGAATCCGGAAAATCAGCAAAAGCCATCGGCGCTTGACAAAAAAATCATCTACAATGAGTTCCAGAATTCAACGTACACGCTGGTGTCGCCGATGGCGTACCTCATTGGCATCGACAAAGAAAACTTTGGCGAAGAAAATGCAAGGCCATTTCTGCTGAAAAGCTACGAAGAACTGGATGCACACAAAGAGGCGCGCATTATTCGCAATCTGTGCCGCATTCGCACGGCGATGGAACGCAATTATCCAGCCATTGTGAATGAATTTCGCATGAGCTTCCGCAATATCGGCAGCGTGCCGAATCTCATTCCATCAGAAGCGGTGGCGCAGCTGGAACAGGACGGCGTCAGAATTTACAAAGCAAAGCCGGATATTGACGAATACATTATCAGCATCAACTGTGAAATCAGCAACCGAATCAATCAAGTGGCGCGCTTTTTCCCGGAATGGGTGAAGTGGGACTATGTGAAACCCATTTTCCTGATGCCGAACGGGACGAAAAAAGATGGTATCAAAAAAGCAGGGGAATACTATAAAAGCGATACTCGCCGCTACCCGTTCCACTGCTGGATTAACTGGGATGCTGTTGCCACAAGCCCGGAGAGCAAGGGCAATATCCTCTATAATGATGAAAAATTCGTAACGATTCTCTATGAGCGCCACGAAGACCGCTTTGAAAACCTGTCGCTGGTGCGTGATGCGGGCAACCACACGATGCGCAATCTGGGCAGGCTGCTGGAGCAATGCAAAAAATGCCTGATTGCGGTGGACTGCGAAAATTCGGATGCCGTGAAGCTCGCGGCGGCGCTGAGCAGCCTCCCGACCGAGCAGCTGGGCAAAATATCCAAGGTGATTCTGTTTGACAGCGAGTATACAACGGCACAATGGAAAACGCTGGTTGATCGCACACTCTCTACGGCGGTGGATGAAAAAGCGAACCTTGAGCTGGAACATATTATGGTCGAGCGGCTGAACCAGAACAAATCGCAGTGCGATATGGCGCTGGCGGTGCGGACAAGCCGCGAAGTGTATACCTCCGGCGTGGATGCGGTCATCCTTGTGTCGTCGGACAGCGACTACTGGGCGATGATTCGCCAGCTGGACAGCGTCCGCTTCCTTGTTATGCTGGAGAAGGGCAAAACGGGCATGGCCATCATGGACACCTTGGCGCGGCATGAAATCCCGTTCTGCTTCATTGACGACTTCTGCACGGCGGCATCGTACAACATCAAAACCAGTACGCTGATCAATGCAATTCAGGAGCAAATCAATCAGCAGCTGGCGGGAGAACGCACGAAACCATTCAACGTTCGCGAGATGATGGAGACGGCGCTGCAAAACTCGTGGATTATGATGACGGACAAGGAGAAGGAAGCGTTTTACAAGCGATACTTGCTGTGTATGAAACTGAATGTCAGCCCGGATGACGCGGTCAGCATCACGCTGGGATAAAGGGCAGCGCCTATGAACGGTGGAGCGAAGGAGAAATTTGCTTGATGACTTGCCATTTCTGAACCTGCATGCGCCCTTTTAAACAGCATCGGCACAGCGCCAAGTTTTCATTTGGCGCTGTGCCGATGATTTTGTATAATGCTATTTCCGAATTGGTTCATCACGAAATCGACAAAGAAGGAAAGATGCGTTTTTATCCTCTTTTTCCTTATTCCTTGATATTCCTCACGCTGCCCCTTTCCACAAGGTGCACCGGCAAAATAACCTTCTTCTGCGCAATCTCTTCCTTCCGCAGCTGTGCCAAAATCATCTCCGTCGCCAAAGTGCCTTTCTTCTCCGAATCCTGATGAATCGTTGTCAGCCCCGGAATCGCCAGCTGCGAAATATAATGATCATCAAAGCCCACAATCGACTTATCGCGCGGCACACTTACCCCGCACTCGTGCAGCCCGGACATGATGCCCGCTGCCAGAATATCCGCCGAGGCGAAAATCCCCGTGATTTCGGGACGTGTGCTGAGTTGATGCCCCAGCTTCTTGCCCTCCTGCACGGAAATTTCCTGCGTAAAGACAAGCGCCGGGTCGTACGGCACGCCGTATTCCGCCAAGGCGCGGCGATAGCCCTGCAGGCGTAGTTCGATAACGCCCGCGGGGGAAATCGGCGGCGACGCGAACGCAATCACGCAGTGGCCGTTCTCCAGCAGGTGCTTCGTGGCAAGGTAGCCGCCTTTTTCATCCTCCAAGCCGACGCAGCAGATGTTCGGGTCGTCCACATAGCTGTCGATGAGGACGACGGGAATGCCCAGCTTTGCTACGGCATCGAAGAACGAATCCTGAAACAGCCCCGTCATAATCAGCCCGGAGAGCCGCCAGCTGTGAATCAGCCCTTCCAGCGCGGCGACGCTTTCGGCGGAGCGCAGCATCAGGTAGTAGCCGGCTTCACGGGTGCGCTGCTCGACGCTGGCAGCGACGCTGCTCATGAAGGGGTCGCTGACGGTGCTGCCGGTGGTGCGCGGCGTGATGTAAGTGACCATGGCGATGATGGCGGACTGGTCGTTCGCCAGCGAGCGTGCGGACATGCTGGGAACGTAGTGTTCGCGCTCGATAATCTCCCAGATTTTTGCAACCTTCTTTTCGGAAACGCGGCTTTTGCGGTTATGCACCACGTTGGAAACGGTTGTAATGCTTACGCCTGCTTCGGCGGCAATGTCTTTGAGTGTGACCATGCGATGCTCCATTTTATGCAGTGTTTTAGGCGTGGTGATCTGCGCGGATCAAAGAGAACGGACGAAGTCCGCAAAGTCCGTGCGCATCATAAAAAGTATACCAGTCTTTGAAGTTGTTCGCAAGCGGTTTCTGGAAAAAAATCCGTAAAAGAAGGGGGAGACAGCCGAAACTGTCCCCCCTTTTTGAACGTTTTGGAATTATTCCAGTTCAGCCAGATAGTCCTTAATCGGCAGGTCGCCGGGCTTGCCGGTTTCCGGCGCGGTCAGACCAGCCTGAATGGTTTCGGAGCTGGTAGCGTCGATGGGCGCAACGGCTTCAGAGAAGGTGATTTCGTCCAGGTAGATGACGCACTTGGCGAACGCGCGGATGTGCAGGGCGTTGGTCATGCCCGGGAAGCCGGACGCTTCGAGGTCGATAACGAGATCCTGCCATTCGGTGGTGATGACCGGGTGCGTGCCGTCCGCCAGCACAAGGTCAGAGAAGCGCGCCGCGTAGAACTTGGCGTCTTCCGGATGCCAGTCCATGATCAGCTTGTTCTCTTCGCCGCCTTCCGCGCCCTTGATGCGGATGGTCAGGTACTTGCAGTAGGAGACGCCGTCCAGACCCCACATGTCAACGGCTTCGCCCCAGTTCGCCATCCAGTCGGCGGCATGGGCGTAGTAGTCGTCTTCGCTGTCGTAATCTTCCGGGTCATACGCCTTGGGGCGCATGTCGAGCTTCAGCGCGCCGTCCTCATTCTTTGCGCGCAGGTTCGCCCAGTTGTCCCACCAGAGGTGCACACCGTTGGGCGCAAGCTCAGGCTTGGCATTCGGGTCACGGTCGTCAAAGTTGTCCCACAGGTAGGTTTCGCCTTCAGCAAACGCAACAGCTGCCATCGCGAACACCATCGTCAGGGAGAGCAGGAAAGCAAGGAACTTCTTCATGGGGATACCTCCTTTATGATGTTGATGGGTGGATAGGTTTAACGCTCAACCTATCGTTGACATGATTATAACATACCATTTGCCACATGTCAAGAGGGGAAAAGAGGCTTTTTCTGAAAATTTTTATCTTCAGGCACATTGCACATTTCCAAATTTCCTGCTATAATCATGGCATGGGTTTAGCGCTTAACTAAATGCGGACGATTTCCACACGCTGGAAACGCCGCGGCGAACAAGGAGGACATGAACGATGAAGAGAACCACCCCCATCCTGATGCTTGTGCTGATGCTTCTGCTGACCGCGTGGATGATGCCCGCGACTGCCGAAGAGAATCCGACGCTGCTGACCCTCTACGAAGGCCCGAAGACGATGACGACCTCCGCGACGGCGAAAGTTACCGCGAACGGCAACGCCCTGTTCGTCTATGACGTGATGGTCAACCACGAACACATCTGGAACGCCAACACCCAGCCGACGACCACGCCTATGACCTATTTTGACTTCGAGGGCAAAGTGCGCATCGAGGTTGAAATGCCCGGTCTGCCGGACAAAGTGGAGAGCGCCGCCGTCATTCCGCAGTCGCGGGGGATTACGCCCGAAGTCAAGGACGGCAAGGTTTCCTTCATGATTACGGAGCCGGGGCAGTACACCGTTGTCTTCAACGATAACGTCAACAAGGCGCTGCACATCTTCGCCAATCCGCTGGAAACGGACGTCCCTGATCCCGACGACCCGAACGTCTACTATATTCCCTCCGGCGAGTGGGTCATGGACGCCATCGCGCTGGAAGACGGGCAGACACTCTACATCTCCGGCGGCGCGGTGCTGCATTCCATCATCTCCGTCAATAACGCCAAGAACGTCCGCATCTGCGGGCGCGGCATCATCGACGGCAGCGACTACGATGCGTGGAATCAGCCCGGCTCGTATGCGCGCGTCCCGATTGATCTCAATCACGCAAAGGATGTCACCATCGACGGCATTATCGTCGCCAATTCCAACTGCTGGAACGTCAATTCTTACTCCTCCAAGCATGTGGAAATCAACAACGTCAAGGTCATTTCCGGCCGTCAAAATGGCGACGGCTTCACCTTCCAGTCCTGCACCGACCACACCGTGACGAACAGCTTCGCCCGCACATGGGACGACAGCCTCGTCATCAAGAACTACTCCGGCTCCACCAAGGGTATCACCTTCCGCAACATGCAGGTGTGGACGGACCTCGCCCAGTCCATGGAAATCGGCTACGAAACCGACAAGGGCTGGACGCTTGACCCCGAAATCAGCGATGTGCTGTTTGAGAACATCACTGTGCTGTACAACTTCCACAAGCCCGTTATCAGCATCCATAACAGCGACGATGCGTATGTGCACGCCATCGTCTACCGCAATATCGTCGTCGAAAACGCCTTCATGCAGGGCGATAACGGCAATAATAAGGAATTGATTGAGATGACGCTGCAAAATTCGGCGTGGTCGACGGTCAAGGATGAGTTTGGGTCGATTGATGATGTGCTGATTGATGGCCTGACGGTGCTTCGGACGCTGGATGGGAAAGTGCCGGCGTCGAGATTGTCGGGGTATGGGGAGGAGAATCGGATTACGAATGTGACCTTGCGGAATGTGACGATTCTGGGGGAGAAGATGACGAATTTGAAGCAGATGAAGCTGCGGTATGATGATTATTGTGAGGGGATAGTGGTGGAGTAAGAAAAAAGGATAAACACGCGGAAGAATTAAGGGAGTGAGACCAACTCAATCGCGCGGAGGGGTCAAGGGGGGCTCCCCCTTGCGGAGTCCAGAGGCAGCGCCTCTGGTAGGGTTTGGGGCAACGCCCCAACAGTTTGTCGTGCAACCAGTAATGGAAAAGCACGCAATTCTGCCACACGAGCGCTGAACAGCGAAGCGCTTTCAGCGCAGCGGTTGTAATTTCGCGCGTCCTCAGACGCGCCCCCCAACTTGCTTTTTCGACCACTTGCACATTGTCGCGCCAAATGGGCGCGACCGACCACCCGCATCACCACACCCACCATCATTATAGAAAGGAAATTTCGCTCATGAAAATGCGTTCTGTCGTATCCGCCATGCTCGCCCTGTCGCTGGCGTGCCTGCCCCTTCTGACGCAGGCGGAAGAAGAAATTCCCACCATCGTGACCGTTGTCCCCGCGCCCGACCAGACCAAGGCGGAGCGCCCGGCGTGCTTCCCTGACCCTGCTGACCAGTACATCGCCCTCCCCAAAACGGAGAATTTCGCGCTCAATAAGGAAGTCATTTCCGGCGCGCATACCGACGTGTACGTCAGCCGAAACGTCAACGACGGCAAAACCGATACCTACTGGGAAAGCAAAGGATTCCCGGCGGAAATGCTCATCGTGCTGGGCGAGACGCATACCATCTCGACCGTCGCGGTCTGCCTGAATCCATCCGCCATCTGGGAGGCGCGCATTCAGAAAATCGCCGTTTTCGTCAGCCAGGACGGCGAAAACTTTACCGAAGTTGCACCCGCCACGCAGTACCAATTCGACCCTGCGACGGGCAATCGCATCCGCATTGATTTCGATAGTGTGGAAGCCAGTTTTGTCAAGGTTGTGTTCACAATGAATTCCGCCTCCCGCACCGACGGCGCGCAGGCAGCGGAAATCTGCGTTTATTGATAGGAGAAAATCACGATGCAATATCAAGGCATTATCTTCGATTTGGATGGCGTTCTCTGCTCGACCGACGAGTACCACTACCGCGCGTGGAAGGCGCTCGCGGATCGGCTCGGCATCCCCTTTGACCGCGAGCGCAACGGCCTTTTGCGCGGGGTCAGCCGCATGGACAGCTTGAACATCATCCTCGAAAAAAGCGACAAGGCGTACTCGCAGGATGAGAAAAACGCGATGGCGGAGGAGAAAAACACGCGCTATCGGCAGTTGCTGAACCAAATGTCACCCGCTGATTTGTCCGGCGACGTGAAGCGCACGCTGGACACCCTGCGCGCACGCGGTTTGAAGCTGGCGATTGGCTCGTCGAGCAAGAACACGCCGTTCATTCTGGAGCGGATGGGGCTGGATGGGTTTTTCGACGCGGTGGCGGATGGAAACTGCATCACGCACTCGAAGCCGAATTCGGAGGTGTTTTTGAAGGCAGCGGAGATGCTGGGCTTGAAGCCGGAGCAGTGCGTGGTGGTGGAGGATGCCCATGCAGGGGTGGAAGCCGCGAAAGCGGGTGGGTTTGCCTGCGCCGCCATGGGGGACGCCAAGGAGGATGCGCGCGCGACGTATCATCTGGGGAAATTGTCGGACTTGCTGGAGTATGTAGGGTAAATGCGCAGAACCGAAATTTCCGCACCCCAAAACCTGCAATCCGTAGCAGGAAAAGCGCAGTGCAGCCGCGAATTTCCCTCCATGAATACCGCATGGAGGGAAGTTTTGAACATGAGGAGGAATACACGGATGAATACGGTGATTGAGCGAACGGGCTTTGACCCGGCACAGGATGCGGATAACGGCAACCGCTTCCTGACGGGCAATGGGTACATGGGCGTTCGCGGAACGATTGGCGAAGCGGGCGTACAGCAGATGACCGCCGTCAACCTCGCGGGCATCCACCACCAAAAAGGGCAGGGCTGGGAAGAGCCGCTGAATGCCCCGAATCCGCTGTATGTCGCCGTGAAAGGCGTGTCGCTGCCGGAAAATGCCGATCGGCTTACATCGCATCGCCTCGCGCTCGATATTGCCGACGGTGTGTTCACCCGCGAAAGCACGTTCAAGGCGGATGCGGGCGAAATCACCATCCGGCAGGAACGGTTCTGCGCGATGGAGCGGGTGCATTTGCTCGCACAGCGCGTGACCATCACGGCGACACATGACAGCGTCGTCACCATTGCGTTCGGCGTGGACGAAAACGTCTGGGACATCCACGGCCCGCATTATGAGACGCTGACGCTGACAGAATCGGACGGCGTCGTCGCCCTGACCGGCGAAACGGATGACCATCAGCGCGTCTGCACGGCGCTCCGGTGCAGCTGCACGGACGGCGAAATCACGCACGGCGGCGTTCGGACGGCGCAAATCGCGCTTCGGGCGGGTCAGCCGTGGCAGCTGGATGAGGTCGCCGCGGTGTACACCACCAGCGACGGCGACGAACCGGAAGCATCCGCCATGGAAGCGGCAGAAAATGCCCCGGCGTATGATGCTTTGCGCGAAGAACAGCGTGCGGCGTGGGCGGCGCTCTGGCAGAAAGCGCGGGTGACGATTGAAGGCGACGAGCGCGCGGAGTTCGCGGTCAATTACTCGATGTACCACCTGATGAGCATCGCGCCGCGGCATCGGGCGGCGCTGTCGGTGGCGGCGCGCGGGCTGTCCGGGCAGACGTATAAGGGCGCGATTTTCTGGGATACGGAGATGTTCATGCTGGATTTCTATCTGGCGTGTATGCCGGAAGTGGCGCGGCACTGCCTGGAATACCGCGTGCAGACACTGCCGGGCGCGCTGGACAAGGCGAAATCCTACGGCTATGCGGGCGCGTTCTATGCGTGGGAGAGCGTCGAGGGCGGCAAGGACGCTTGCACGGACTACAACGTCACCGACGTGTTCACGGGCCGACCGATGCGCACGTTCTTCCGCGATACGCAGGTGCACATCAGCGCCGCCGTCGTGTATGGGCTGCGGAAATATACGCAGTACACGGGGGATGATTCGCTGCTGCAAAGCGGCGGCGCGCGCGTCGTGCTGGAATGCGCAAGGTTCTATATGAGCCTGATTTCCAAGCGCATCCTCAGCGACACCTATGATTTGCTGGATGTGATGGGCCCGGACGAGTACCACGAGCATGTGAAAAACAACGCCTACACCAACGAAATGGCGCGGATGACGCTGAATTACGCGGTGGAGGTCTGCCAGAAGTACCTGCCGGAGACGGACGAAGCGGAACTGATGCACTTTGCGGATGCCGCGAAGCACTTGAAGCATCAAGCGCCTGATCCGAAAACCGGGCTGATTGAGCAGTTCGACGGTTACTTCAAGCTGGAAAACGTACTCGTGCCGGAGGTGCGCAGCCGCCTGATTGACCCGCGCGAATACTGGGGCGGCGCATATGGCGTGGCGGCGCAGACGCAGGTCATTAAGCAGGCGGACGTGATTGCCCTGCTGTACATGCTGGGGCAGTACCCGGCGGACATCATCGCCGCGAATTATGATTACTATGAGCCGCGAACCGAGCATGGCAGCAGTCTGTCCGCGTGCATGTATGCCCTGTGCGCGTGCGCAATCGGGCGTCCGGCGGCAGCGTATCCGCTGTTTCTGAAATCCGCCGAGGCGGATATTGTCGGCGGCGGCAAGCAGTGGGCGGGGCTGGTGTACATTGGCGGCACGCACCCGGCGGCGGCAGGCGGCGCGTATATGGTGCTGCTCTATGGCTTCTTGGGTCTGCGGTTCGAGGACGGTCAGCCGACGCTGCATCCGCGCCTGCCGGAGGGATGGAAGAAGGTGCAGATGCAAGTGCATTGGCAGGGCAAAGACTGGCTGCTGACGGCGGAAGAAGGGCAGCAGACATGACAATCGCCCACTATCACCTGCCCGGTCTGTTCGAGTTTTACGAACTGTATTATCGATTTTTGCCGCTCTACCGAAACCATCCGGAATATTTCTATGATTGGTGCGACATCGGCTCGATTTACGGCGCACCGGCGGATTGCCTGTGGGGCGGCGGGCGCGTCGGGTCGGGGGAGTCAAGCGCGCGGGATGTGCTGGCGCTGATGCGTGATTACGGCATTTCGCCGCGCCTGACGTTCAGCAACTCCCTCCTGCGCGCGGAGCATCTGCGTGATGCGCGCTGCAATGCGCTCTGCCAGATGCTGAACGACGGCGGGAATGGCGGCGTGATTCTCCATTCGGATTTGCTTCTGCGCTATTTGCAGAAAACGTATCCGAACCTGTATTTCGTGTCCTCAACGACGAAAGTGCTGACATCGTTTCCCGACTTGCAGACGGAACTGGAACGATCGGAATTCCGCTATGTCGTGCCGGATTTCCGCCTGAATCACGCGCTGGATAAACTGAATGCCCTGCCGCAGGGTCAAAAGGACAAGGTGGAGTTCCTCTGCAACGAGTGCTGCTATTTCGGCTGCCGCGACCGCCGCGCGTGCTACGAAGCCGTCAGCCGGAAGAACCTCGGCGAAGGCGGCGACGAGCACCGCTGCCACGCACCGGACGCGCAGGGCGGCTACCGATTCTCCAAGGCGATGGAGAATCCGGGCTTTATCGGGGTGGAGAATATTCAGCAGACGTATCTGCCGATGGGCTTTGAGAACTTCAAGATTGAGGGGCGCGAGTTGGGCAGCGCGCTGGTGCTGGAATTTCTGCTGTACTACCTGACGAAGCCGGAATACCAGCTGAAAGTGCGGGAGGAAATCTATCTGGATAACATGCTGGACTTGTTCTGATTGCAATCAAAAACAGCCTGCGGAATTCGTCCACAGGCTGTTTTTATCCTTTTTTCGGATTTTGCTGCGCGAACTATTGGGTTCTTCACGGAAACTTGGGGGAAGAGCAGCTTGGGGGCGCGTCTGCGGACGCGCAAAGTTACTGGCAG
>ERZ772820.783-NODE-783-length-28369-cov-3.947270_pt1 | contig 28369 bp, 25 predicted proteins | sample MGYA00511377_ERZ772820 | MGnify/ENA primary metagenome ERZ772820 (study PRJEB29015, sample SAMEA2737684) | human gut metagenome | biome: human gut; feature: human-associated habitat; material: faeces | place: China | collected 2012 ... | reverse complement strand
GAGGGCCCCTATGGGGCGCGCCCGCTGCGGCGGCTGGTACGCACCATGGTGGAGGATCCACTGACGGAACGGCTGCTGGCCGGGGAGCTGCGTGCCGGGGATATCCTGTGCTGCGGCTGGGAGCAGAGCACCCTGCAGATGCACGAGCGGATACCGGCGGCGCAGTGAGTGAAGTTTCTGTATGGAGCGGGCCGACCTGCGGCTTTTGCGGATTGTAAAAAGATGTCGCTTTACAGATGCGGCGTCTTTTTTTATAATAGAGGTGGAATGACAAATGCTATTTTGGACAGGCATGAAAATGCATGAGAAAAGACGATATGAGGCTACGGATATGCGAAGGATTACAGAGGCGCTAAACCAAATCGTTCACAGTATAGAATGTAAAAATGTTTTGGAAATTGCTTGCGGCAGTGGAGAATTTTCCCTCGAAGCGGCCCAGTATGCTCATTCTGTAACATGCATTGATTTAGACGATAGTCGCTTGCTGCCATTGGTAAGGAATGCAGAAAACATAGTTTTTCTACTGATGGATGCCATTAACTTACAGATGGCAAGTGATAGCGTCGATGTTATTGTGTTCTATAATGCACTTGCGCATGTTGAAAACGAGTTAGAAAAGATCTTGAATGAATGTTATAGAGTTTTACGGAAAAGAGGGGAGCTATATTTTATCAGCTCTTTTGGAATTGATAAAATCGCTGTAGAAGCCACACTGTTGCCAATGTTAAAGAAACAAAAAATTTATTTCAGCTTGAGTCAAACAAAAAATTTTATAATTGTACAAATAGGTGCTTAATTCAGTTTGAGTAATTCACACAGGATATAACGCTAAATATAATTGTCCATTCAATATGTTTGGCGAGAAAATACAACATAAAAGGAGTACCTACTATGGAAAACAAAATCTTTACCTTACATAAAACCGTTACCGAGGCAGATACCGCTGTCCATGTGGGGAGCGGCAGCCTACCTGTATTGGCAACCCCGGTTCTTATTGCGTGGATGGAAGCGGCAGCCTGTGGCTGCTGTGCCGGACTGATGGAGGAAGGCACCACCAGTGTGGGAACGGAGATGAATATGCGACATACCGCGGCCAGCCCGGTGGGGATGAAAGTGACTGTTACGGCGGAACTGACTGCGGTGGAGGGCAGAATTCTTTCTTTCAAGGTTTATGCCGAAGATACCGCCGGTGCCATCGGCGAGGGCAGCCATACCCGCGCCGTAATACGGGCGGAGCGCTTTATGGAAAAGACCAACGCCAAGCTGGCCCAGTGAGGGTATCCCCATGATGAGTGCGGCTGCTACAAAAACGAATCCCCGGGTGATGAGCCGGGGCGGTATCATTGCCTGCATAGTGCTGACCCTGCTGACACCGCTGGGATTATTGCTGATCCATTTGGCCCGCGGCAATGCCGAGGCAGTGGAACGCCTGTACAGCCGCGGCTGGTACCATGGTATGGCAACGGCTCTGACAGCGCTGACCGGGAGGGTGCCCTTTTCGGTAATGGAGGTCATCCTGCTTTTGCTGGGGGCCGCTGCGCTGGTGTTCCTTGTTCTTTGGATACGGGAAGCCATCCGGCAGAAAGGACGCTGGTGGCTGGTATGCTTAAAGCGGCTGTGGATCATAGTTTCGGCGGCTTCGGCGGTATTCTTTTGGTTTATTCTTACCGGGGATCTTAATTACTACCGTATTTCGGTGGGGCAGAGTCTGGGGTTGCAAACCGAGGCAACGGATGTGAAAACGCTTCGGTCACTCTGTCATCTGCTGGCGGGGCAGGCGGCGGAGCTGCGGCCACAGTGTGAGGAAGATAGCGAGGGGGTATTTGCTTCTTCCGTGACCTATGCGGAATTGGCGGAGACCGCTACTGGTGCGGTGACGGCACTGGATGAGATCTATGGGGTACAGCTCTTTGACCTGGCGGGACAGACCCGCCCCAAAGCCATGTATTTTTCAGAGGTCATGAGCTATATTCAGCTGACTGGTGTGATTTTCCCTTATATTTCGGAACCGAATATCAATGTACACCAACCGGCCTATGGAATCTCCTCCACCATGTGCCATGAGCTTTCCCACATCTGCGGCTTTATGCGGGAGGATGAGGCGAATTTTATTTCTTATCTGGCCTGCTATAATAGCGATAATACAGAGCTGCGGTACAGCGGCGCGATGATGGGACTTATCCATGCTACAAACCGCCTGTACCGCTATGACCCAAACGCCTGGCAGGAGATTTATACGCTGCTGCCGGAAGGAGTGCTGCGGGATCTGGCGGCCAACAGCCGTTACTGGAAAAAGTATGAAACGCCGGTAGGCGAAACGGCTGACCGCTGGAACGATGCCTACCTAAAGGCCAATGACCAGACCGATGGGGTGCAGAGCTACGGCCGTATGGTCGATCTGCTCATCGCTTTTTACAGGGCGCAGGGATTGATTTGAGTAGTATATTTGCCGGTTCCTGCAAACCGAGAGAGGCCGACCCTGTGGGTTGGCCTTTTTTGCAAGTTAAGGCCATGTTAAATTTCATTTTTGGCTTGACAAATGCCGTGGGCAGGCCTATACTTGCAGATATATTTTTTACGCAAAGGAGTGCGGAACAATGAGTAAAGTGTTCATTCCGGCAGGTTACCACAGCTGCCTTTCCCTGTACGATACCCAAAAGGCCATCAGCCTGATCAAGCGGGTGTTTGAGGATACTCTCTGCGGAAATCTGAATCTCAGCCGGGTATCAGCCCCGCTGTTTGTGGAGGCTTCCACCGGCTTGAATGATGACCTAAATGGAGTGGAGCGTCCCGTTTCCTTTGATGTGCCGGATATCGGCCGGGATGCACAGGTGGTGCACTCCCTGGCTAAGTGGAAGCGCTTGGCGCTGCACCGCTACGGCTTCCGTCCCGGCAAGGGCCTTTATACCGATATGAATGCCATCCGGCGGGATGAAACGCTGGATAACATTCACTCCATCTATGTGGACCAGTGGGATTGGGAAAAGGTCATCACGCCAGAGGAGCGTAATGTGGCCTATCTGAAGGCTACGGTACAGAGTATTGTGGATGCGATCGTTTCCACTCAGCGCACCCTGCGGGCCATATATCCGCAGCTGAATACGGTTCCGGACCTGGTGCCGGAGGTCACCTTCATCACCACACAGGAGCTGGAAGACCGTTACCCGGAGCTGACCCCTAAGGAGCGGGAAAATGCCATTACGAGGGAATGCGGCACTGTATTCCTAATGCAGATTGGTGGTAAGCTGCGCAGCGGCCAGCCCCATGATGGCCGTGCCCCAGACTACGATGACTGGACCCTAAATGGTGACCTGCTGGTTTATAACCGAGTGCTGGGAACAGCATTCGAGCTGTCCTCCATGGGCATCCGTGTAGATCCTGCGGCACTGGACCGCCAGCTGACCCTTTCCGGCTGTGAAAACCGCCGTACATTGCCCTTCCACCGGATGCTGCTGGCCGGAAAGCTGCCGCTGACCATTGGTGGCGGTATTGGCCAATCAAGACTGTGCATGTTCCTGATGGGGACCGCCCATATCGGTGAGGTGCAGTCTTCGGTGTGGGATGACGATACCATGCAGAAATGCGAAGCCGCGGGTATTATCCTGCTGTAAGTTCTTTAATAAAAAGACCGTCCGGTTTTGTGCCGGGCGGTTTTTGGCATTCCACTTTGTGCAGATACAAAAAGAGGGCACCTTGTGGGTGCTCTCTTTTTGTGAGAAAATATATTTAGGGAAAAACATTGAGGGGACGAAGATATTATTTAGCGAGGGTGGTAATGAGGTTATACAGGGCACGAATGGCCAGACCCAGGGTAGCTACAGCAGCAATGCCGCCCAGTACATTACGAATGACAGAGTTGGTGTAGTTGCCCAGCAGTTTTTTGCTATTGGCAATGACCAGCAGCAGAATAGCGATAAAGGGAAGAATGAAACCGCTGATGGCCTGGGCCGCTACGATGATGGCAGCGGGGGAGGTATTTACCATGGCCAGCACGGTGCCAAATACGATAACGATGATCGCCAGCAGCTTGGCCTTGGTGCAGGAGGAACCGCCCTCCCAGTGGAACAGGGCGCTGAAGATGGTCTTGAAGGTGAAGCCGACTGCGATAGCAGAGGACAGACCGGCGGCCAGCAGGCCGATATCGCCTACCACACGGGCCCAGGAACCCAGTACCGGCTCCAGAGATTTAGTGAAGGTCAGGGCGCCATTGACGGAAGTGCCGGTCCCATACAGCACAGTGCCACTAGTGATAAGGATAGAAGCAGTGATGATAATACCGATAATGATGTTGAAACGAATGTCAAAACGGGCATCGGGCAGCTCCTCAATGGAAGTGTACTTGCCCTGAGAGGTGATGGAGTGCAGGATGAGGTTCATGCCGATAAGGGTGGTACCGATGAGCGCCATGGTATTCATCAGGCCGCCTTCGGGAACAACAGGAACCAAACCGGTTACGACTTGGCCCAGGTTGGGGGCAACAGCAATAGCGGTAACAAGGAACAGAACACCCATGACGCTGACGAATACCTGCATGATGGTCTCCAAGACCTTATTGGAGGCTAAGGCGGCGATAAGGGCGATAACGCCGATGATGAGAGCGGAGACCCACTGGGGCATCCCAGTGATATCCTGCAGACCGGCGGAGGCGCCGATCTCATTGCCAGACTGGAACGCGAAGCAGGAGATACCGACGGCTAAGCCGACAAATATCTGGACAAACAGGCGCCAGCCGCGACTTTCGGGCTTCAGGGCGATGGCTGCATCGATGACATTCTTGTGAGAAGCGATGGCGATGCGGGAGGACATTTCCATAAGGACGATGAGGGCGATGCCGGAGAAGACAACGGCCCACAGCAGAGCATACTGGAACTTAACGCCCACCAGGGTAGCGGTGGTAATGGTGCCAGGGCCAATGAATGCGCTGGTAATAATAGCGGCAGGCCCCATATTTTTCAGCTTTTGCATAAAAGTCTTTTTTTCCATTAGAGTTTACCTCCTAAGTGAACTTCAGATCACATTTTGGTTAAGTGCTTGTTGGCACAGGACCTGCGCCCCTCACGCACGGTCTATGCCAGCTTGCACTTTAGCAGATTTGAACGATAGAACTTATTTGGTTTGGTTGAGACTCAACTTTCAAGGCGATTATACCAACTTGATAAGGCATTAACAATGGTTCTGTGCACGAAATATCGCCTATAGTGGTGGGCAATCTGCACAATCAATTGAAGTTTGTTAAAGAAGAATCAAAGAAATGCGGAAGAATTTTGTTGATGCTGCATATTGTTTCCTCCATCGCCACAAATAATTTGGCGAATTTATTGCCGACTAATAGAAAATGGAGACTTTGTAGTGCTGTGCTAAGATAAATAATGAAATGGCCTGTTGTGCACCATGCATATTCCAAATCGTTTTTTTTTAGATACCGGAAACGATGACGAAAAGCCAGGAAAGTGGCACAATGAAAAAGCAAACCAGCCCAAGTATAAGTGGGCTGCCCCTCCCCGGCACCCCTCCGCCGCGGTAATGCGACTAAATACGAAAGAAATTGGTGAATGATATGGAAAGAATAGAACAAGCCAATAAGGAAGCGCTGCGGCGCATCCTCAGTGGAGAACCGGAACTCATTGATGTGTGCCCGGCCGGGGAAGTGATCCCGGAGTTAGATAACCATTCCATCGGCCATGCGGGCCCGCCCATTGCCTGGGAAGAGATGTGCGGCCCGATGCAGGGTGCTATTATGGGAGCTGCAGTATATGAAGGGATGGCTTCCACCCTGGAGGAGGCAGCCAAGATGGCCGCTTCCGGTAAGATCCACTTTATCTCCAACCACAGCATGCACTGTGTTGGCCCCATGACCGGTATGATCACCCGTTCCATGCCGCTGTGGGTGGTTCGTAATAAGACCTTCGGCAATTACGCCTACAGCACCTTTAACGAAGGAATCGGCAAGGTCATGCGCTTTGGCGCTAACTCCACGGAGGTTATTGACCGCCTGCGCTGGATCCAGAACGATTTGGGCCCTGCTATGAAGAGAGCGCTCCAGGAATCCGGCCCGATTTCCCTCAAGCTCATTATTTCCCGTGCGTTGGCGATGGGCGATGAGATGCATCAGCGCAATGTGGCGGCATCCTCGTTGCTTACCCGTGAATTGGCCCCTTACCTTGCCAATGTGGTGGAGGACCCGGCCAAGCGCTTTAAGATTCTTAGCTTCCTTTCCACCAACGATCAGTTCTTCCTGAACCTCGCCATGGCGGCGGGCAAGGCAACCATGGATCCCGTTCGTGACATTCCTCATTGCAGCGTAGTTACCGCTATGAGCCGCAACGGAACTAACTTTGGAATTCAGGTCAGCGCGCTGGGCGACCGCTGGTTCCAGGCGCCCGCCTGTATGCCGGTCGGCCTCTATTTCCCCGGTTATTCCGAAGCGGATACCAACCCCGATATGGGCGACAGTGCCATCTGTGAGACCTTTGGAATCGGTGGCTTTGCCATGGCATCCTCTCCCGCGGTGGTGCGCTTTGTCGGCGCCGGAAATATCAGCAGCGCCATGAAGTATTCCCGCGATATGATGGAGATCACCATTGGGGAAAACGATGCCTATGTGATGCCGACCATGGACTTTACCGGTACCGGCACAGGCATTGATATCCGCAAGGTTATTGAAACGGGTATTCTGCCTGTCATCAATACTGGTATGGCGCACAAAAAGCCTGGTGTAGGGCAGGTGGGTGCGGGTGTCGTTAAGCCTCCTATGGAGTGCTTTGAACAGGCCCTGTATGCGCTGGCCGAGTACGAAGGGATAACCGAAGAATAATCGCAACAGATAAATAAAGGAGATAACCATGAGCGATCTGAAGGAAATGATCCGGCAGGCCAATGAAACCGCCGTGAATAAACTGAAAAACGCCCAGCCCTACTGGGTGGATATCAAACCTGCCCATGAGGTGCTGGGAATTGACAAGTACACCCTGCTGCATGCAGGCCCACCCATTGCGTGGGAGGAGATGTGCGGCCCCATGCGCGGAGCCATTGTTGCCGTACTGAAATATGAAGGCCTGGCGGAAAATGATGAAGAAGCCCTTGCGCTGGCAGGCAGCGGTAAGATAAAATATGAACCGTGCCATCACCACAATACCGTAGGTCCCATGACGGGTGTGACCTCCTATTCCATGCCGATGATCTGCGTGCTGAATAAGGAGAACGGCAATTATGCCTATTCCACCATCAATGAGGGCACCGGCAAGGGCATCCGCTTTGGCAGCTGCGGCCAGGATACCGTAGACCAGCTGGTGTGGCTGGAAAAGGTGCTGGGTCCGGCGCTGAAGGATGTTGTCCGCACCATGGGCGGGATTAACCTAAAGATGATCATTTCTCAGGCGCTGGCCATGGGGGATGAGCTGCATATGCGCAATAATGCCGCTACCAATCTGTTTGTAAAGACCATAGCGGAAACGCTGTGCGAGGTGGTAGAAAGCCGTGCGGCGCTTACCCAGATTATGCACTTCCTGACCTGGAACAATGACCAGTTTTTCCTCAACTTTGCCATGGCGGCCAATAAGGCCTGCGCCGATGCGGCACATGGCATCGAGCATTCCACCATGGTGACCGCGATGGCCCGCAACGGCGTCAATATCGGCATCCGGGTGAGCGGCCTGGGCGACCGCTGGTTTACCGCTCCCGCAGCGGATGTGGCAGGTGCTTATTTCCCGGGCTATTCCGCGGAGGACGCCAATAAGGACATCGGTGACAGCGCCATTATGGAAACCGGCGGCATTGGCGGCATGGCCATCGCTACTGCCCCTGCCATTGTTCGCTTCCTGGGTGCTGGCAAGTACCAGGACGCTGTGAACTACACCAACAACATGTACGAAATCACCCTTTCGGAGCAGGATCAGTATGCCATGCCGGATATGGATTTCCGTGGTTCGCCCATCGGTATCGATATTCTCAAAGTAGTGGAAACCGGTATTTCCCCCATCATCAATACCGCTATTGCCTGTAAACGCCCCGGCGTTGGTATGATCGGTGCCGGTATTTCTAAGGCACCGCTGGAAATGTTCGAAGAGGCGATGGTTGCCTTTGGTGAAGCGCACGGCCTGCAATAATAACAAAGAGTTTGATTAGCCGGCAGGCGTCGGGCCCCTATGGGGAACCGACACCTGCTGTGCTATGCTTTAATAAAGAGAAAGAACGGAGTATACTATGGAACTCAGTCCAATCCTATTATGCCTGCTGGCAGCAGTGCCGGTACTGTTGCTCATTATTCTGCTGGTGGGCTGCAAGTGGAGCGTGGGCCGCGCGGCGGTCGTTTCGGTCGCCGTAGATGCTGTAATTGCTCTATCTGCATTTGGGGCGCATCCGCTGCAAATTCTGGTCAGCGCCGCCAAGGGCGCATGGAGTTCACTCAGCATTATTCTCATCATCTGTCCGGCAATCCTTATGTACAATATTGTCCGGGAGGCTGGCGCATTTCGTGTCATTCGTGCGGGGATTCAGCAGGCCACCCCCAATAAGCTTCTGCAAATTCTCATCATCGGCTATGCTTTCGCGGCATTTTTGCAGGGTATTACCGGATTTGGCGTACCGGTGGCGATCTGCGCCCCGCTCCTCATCGAGATTGGTGTTTCTCCGCTCTGGGCGCTTGCTATTGCCCCTTTGGGCGAGGCGTGGGGCAACACCTTCGGTACGCTCAGCGCTGCATGGGATGCGCTGGCGGCGCAGGCGGGCTTGAACGAAGCCATGCCCCTTTACTGGCAAAGCGCTTTGTGGACCGCTGCGCTGCTCTTCGCAATGAATCTTGTTTCCGGATTACTGGTCTGCTGGTTTTACGGCAGGGGCGCAGCACTTCGCCGCGGATTGCCCGCTGTGCTGGTGCTCAGTCTGGTGCAGGGCGGCGGGGAACTGCTGATGAGTCAGGTCAATACCACACTCTGCTGCTTTATTCCCTGCTGTCTGGCTTTGGTGGTATCGCTTCTTTTGGGGCGGCTTCCACTTTACAATACACCGTGGGAGCTGGAAAACAGCCGTGCCATGGAGCCGTCGCGCGGAACGCTTTTGTCGGAACAGGCGCCGCAGGGCATGGGGATCCTGCACGCCTTTTCCCCTTACCTTGTCATGACGGCCTTTTCACTGGTCTGCCTGCTCATTCCTTCGGTCAAGCGGGCGTTGGCGGGTGTTTCCGTTTCGCTCCATATTCCTGCCGTTGTCAGCGGCGGTACAGCCATTACCGAGGAGGTCAGCGGCTTTTCTCCGCTCAGCCTCACCAACGCGGGTGTGTTCCTGTTTTTGGCGGCAGGCTTCGGGTTCTTCTATTTTCGGCGTCGGGGCTGGCTTACAGCGGGCAGCGGGCAGCAGATCCTGCGGGACAGCCTGAAAAAAGCATGGCCCTCCTCTGTTTCGGTTATGGTGTTTCTGGTGCTTGCCAATATTATGAGCGGCACCGGCCAAACCGCTGCCTTGGCGGGTGGATTTTCCGCGGTATTTGGGCCGTACTATGCGGCGCTGGCAGCGCTGGTGGGAATGCTCGGCTCCTTTATCACCGGCTCCAATATGTCCAGCAATATCCTGTTTGGCAGCTTCCAGATGACGACGGCAGAACTGGTTGGTTTGCAGCCTGCCCCTATTCTGGCGGCACAGACCGTGGGCGGCAGCGCCGGCAGCCTCATCAGCCCCAGCAAAATCGTTCTAGGAGCTACAACAGCCGGCCATCCGGAAATGGTTGGTGCTATCATCAGAAAGCTGCTGCCGGTGGCACTGCTGTTTTCGCTCACCTCCGGCGCGGTAGTATTGCTTAGCGGACTGATACTGGGCTAAAAAAATATTGGTATACAAAAAAGACTGTGGGTATGATATACTTAACTTATATCATGTCCACGGTCTTTTTATAGGAGGGGGATATCATGTATACCATCGGTTCATTCCTGCGGGAAGAGGAGCTGACCGGCTTAAAGCTTATGACGGATACCGCCGATCTGCAGGCGGAAATCACCAATATCAATATTATCGATAACCCCGATTCCTACGATTGGCTTTCCTCCGGGGATTTTTTGCTGACCACCGGCTATTTTCTTCGGGATGATGAGGCTATGCAGCGGCAGCTTGTACGGGAGCTTTCGGAACTGGGTTGTGTGGGGCTGGCCATTAAAACCCGCCGCTATTTGGATGTGATTCCGGAGGCGATGCTGGAGGAAGCGAACCGGCTGGGCTTCCCGCTCATCAATATCCCGGTCCAGTATCCTCTCAGCAAGATCTGCAAGGTGGTGTTTGGCCGGCTTTCCGGCGGCGGGGTGGAAAAGGCCGACCGCTTTGTTTCGCTTTATCATTCCATCACCGAGAGCATGCTGGAGGCAGATGGCGTTTTCCGGATGCTGGGCGTCCTTAGCGACTTTATCGGTAATGCGGTGCTGCTGCTGGGGGCCAAGTGGGAGCTGATGGCCTATGCCGAAAATGCTGGAAACTCAATGCCGCTTTCGCGGTATCTCCCACTGCAAAAGGGGGAGGTTATTTTCCCAGAGAGCATTACCGGCAATATGCCTTCGGATTTTTCCAAATATGCCAAGGCCATCAAACGGGTCTTTTCCGCTGGGCAGGAGCGTGCGGTCTGCCGCATACTGCCGGTTTCCGGCGGCAATGCCCTGTTTGGTTACCTGGTGGTGTGGGAGACCGGCCGCAAAATGCAATCGGTGGAGTATCTGGCCTTGGAGATCGCGGCCTCTTCCTTGGCGCTGGAGCGCTTCCGCACCCGCCAGATCGAGGAGATCCGGATGCATATCCGGCAGGACTTCTTTGACGATTTGCTCAGCGGCAAGCTCCATTCTGCCGAGGAGGTGGGCAGCATTGCCGGGATGCACAATATGGACGCCGAGGGGACCTATCTCTGCATGGTCACTAAGCTGGACAGCGCCGCCCGCGGGACCGAAAACTATGTGGAAATGCAGGATGCCTTCCTGCGCATCAAGGACCGTATGATCGCCCAGATCGGGGAACTTTCCCGCGAGGAGGGCCGCAGCTGCATCTCTATTCATCGTGGCAGCCTTATTATCACCTTTCTGCGCATTGCCCATACCGAACCGGACCAGCGCATTAGTGAGGAAAATCGGCGGTTTATCCAGCGGCTTTACCACCGTCTGCATGCCATCACACAGCAGTATGTCCTCAATATCGGTGTGGGGGAGCCGACCGCCCGTCTTATCAATGTGCGCCGCAGCTTTACCCAGGCGCAGGAGGCTATCCGGGTCTCCGGCAATTTGCGCAGCGTGGCAGGGGTGCATTTTTACGAGGACCTCATCATCTATCAGCTGCTTAGCAGCGGAGTGGAAAATGAAAAATCCGCCGAGCTTTATACGCTGTCTATCCGCAGTCTGGTAGAGTATGATAAACAGAACGCGACCAACATGGTGGAAACGCTGGACTGTTACTTTGCCTGCAACTGTAATGTTAGCGAAACAGCCAAAGCCCTCTTCATCCATCGCAACACCCTCATTTACCGCATTGATAAGATCAAATCTATTCTGGGGAGGGATCTCAAAGATTCCGAAGAGCGTCTGCTGCTGCAGCTGGGCCTGCGGGTCTATCAGGTGCGGCAGATTCGTGAAGCGGCCGCCAATTCTTGAGCTTGACCGCGGGAATGTTTTTCTCTCTACTGCCATACAAAAGAGCAGGAGGGGGAGTTTGCATGAAAAGATGGATGACCCTGCTGCTGGGGTGCCTGCTGCTGTGCACCGCCTGTGGAAAAAAGGAACTGTTAGGATCCATTGCACTGCGGGAAGATACCACCCCGGAGCAGATGATAGAAGAGCTTTCCCAGCGGTATGATCTGCCGGAAAGTATGCTGCTGGAATCTGCCGCGGACCTGGCAGCACTGCTGCAAATAAAGGAAAAGTACCTGCTGTTGGGTTGTGGGCGTATTGCAGCCCCGGAGGACAACCCACAGCAAATACTATTGGCGCAGGCGGCCCCGGGCAAAACGGAAAAGGTGACTGCCACCCTGCAAAAGCGTCTGGAGACAGTACAGCGGGCATTTCCCGGGTGTCCTTCGGCGCAGGCCGGGCGGGTCATTACAGCAGGGGATTATGCTCTTTTGGTCATCGTCACCGCCGATGATATGGATACTGTGCAGCAGGAGATTATGGATTATTTTATCGGAGGGAAATAGCAAGAAAAAATGGTTGCACACGAACTTAAATTCGTGTATAATATCTTAGTAGGCCATGACAGGTCGTGCAAAGGCAGCCTTTGTCATGCGGAAATTTGGTCCTGTGCGACGCAGTGCTGTGAACCATGTCAGGCGGGGAACCGAGCAGCATTAAGCAGTATTTGCGGGTGCCGCAGCCAACCGGGTTTCCGTATGATAAAGGCTGTCTTTTATTATAGTGGGGGAGGGGAAAACAGAATGTATCAGGCACTTTACCGCAAGTGGCGTCCCCGCACCTTTGAGGAAGTGGTGGGGCAGGAGCATATCACCACCACGCTGAAAAACGAGATGCTCCAGGGCAAGCCTGCCCATGCGTATCTGCTGATGGGCAGCCGTGGCACCGGCAAAACCACCTGCGCCAAGCTCATCGCCAAGGCGGTGAACTGCCGCAACCCGGTGGATGGCAGCCCCTGCGGCCAATGTGACTGTTGCCGAGGGGTGGATAACGGCAGCCTGGTGGATGTAGTGGAGATTGATGCCGCCAGCAATAACGGCGTGGATAATATCCGCGATCTGCGGGAGGAAGCCGTTTTTCTGCCCAATATCGCCAAATACCGCGTTTATATTATCGATGAGGCGCATATGCTTTCCGTCGGGGCGGTCAATGCCCTGCTCAAGATTATGGAGGAGCCGCCGGAGCATGTGATCTTCATTCTGGCTACCACCGAAGTACACAAAATTCCTGCCACTATTCAGTCCCGCTGTCAGCGGTTTGATTTTAAGCGTATTGCGCCGGAGGTCATCCGGGATAGGCTGCTTTTCATTGCCGGGCAGGAGGACATGACCTTGACGGAAGAAGCCGCGGCTCTCATTGCCCGCATTGCCGATGGCGGTATGCGTGATGCCCTTTCTCTCCTTGATCTTTGCTGGGCACACGCCCATGATATCACCGTGGAGGCCGTCAGCGAAGCGGCCGGGCTTGTGGGGCAGGATTATCTTTTTGAGATCGCCGATGCCGCCGCGACGGGGGATTTTACAGGCGCAATGGATGCCATGGAGCGCCTGGCCGGACAGGCTGTAGAATATGACCGCCTGTGCAGTCAATTAATCAGCCATTACCGCAACCTGTTGGTGGCAGCTACCGCTCGCGATCCCGAACAACTTATTGTCTGCCTGCCACAGACGCTGGAACAGTATAAAAAGCAGGCGGCCTCCTTTACCCCGGCCGCGCTGATGGATGCCATCAGAACGCTGCAGGATACCCAGGCCGCTATGGCCCGCAGTACCAGCCGCCGTGCCGAGATGGAATTGGCCCTCTTAAAGCTCAGCGACCGGAGAGTAAGTCCTAGCCGGGAAGCGTTGGTTGCCCGTATCGAGGAGCTGGAAGCCAAACTCAACCGTTTGTTGGCGGAGGGGATCCGCCCCGCTCCGGCCCCGGCGCAGCAGTCGGCTGTCGGAGGAATGTTCCAGCCACAACAAGAGGGATCAGCCGAACCGGAGCAGGTAGCGCTGCCAGGCATGGAGCCGCCCCCGCAGCAGGAGGAAGCAGCCCCACCGGCTGCAAAGCCTGCCGCTACCCCGGTGGAGCCAATGCCGGAGGATCAGTGGCTGCAGGTGCTGGATCGCCTTGGCGTCATCAATAAGATGCTGGCAGGTGCCCTGCAAGGCAGCCATGCCCATTTCCGCGGGCAGACTGTCCTTATCGAGTGTGATAAGCCCATCTTCCTGGAGATGATGCGCAGCAATGACTTCACTCGTCAGAGCCTAAAGCGAGCTATCGCCGAAGTGACCGGAACAAAATATGGGGTGGGCCCCTACACAGCGCCGCCCAAGGAGGATGCTGCGCAGAGTTCTCCGCTGGAGGAACTTATCCGGCAGGCGGAGGGGCTGGGAATCCCAGTGACCAGAGAATAATAACCATAAAGGAGAAACCATATGAAAGCAAGAATCCCCCAGGGCGCCGGCGGCGCCGGTAATATGAACCAGATGATGCAGCGGATGCAGAAGATGCAGGAGGAAATGACCCGTGCCCAGGCGGAACTGGAAGAAAAGGTCTACCATGTTTCTGCTGGCGGCGGCAATATTGAAGTTGAAATCAATGGCAAAAAGGAAGTGACATCTGTTACCCTTAAGCCGGAAGTAGTTGATCCTGATGATATCGAATTTTTGCAGGATCTTATCAGGGAAGGTGTCAATGAGGCCATCCGTGCCTGCACCGCCGATGCAGAGCAGACCATTGGGGCCATTACCGGCGGATTGGATCTGGGCTTGTAAAAGTTGCCGTCCCAAGGAAAGGAGAGAATCGCATGGATTCCACTGCAGCGCCGCTGCAAAAGCTGATTGAGCAGTTTGCCCGCCTGCCGGGCGTTGGCCGCAAGATGGCCCAGCGGTTCGCCTTTTATGTGCTGGATCTGCCGGAGGACAAGGCCAAGGAATTTTCCTCCGCCATTTTGGAGGCCAAAAGCAAGATCAAAAAGTGCTCTGTCTGCGGAAATTTTACCGAAGGGGAGCTTTGCCCCATCTGCTCTGCCAAGGGACGGGATACCTCCCTTATCTGCGTGGTGGAGGACCCGCGTGATGTCCTGGCCTTTGAGCGCACCCGGGAATACAATGGAGTCTATCATGTGCTGCATGGGCTCATTTCCCCCATGGATGGCATCGGTCCGGACCAGCTCACCATTAAGGAACTGCTGGCCCGCATAGCCAAAGGCGATGTCAGCGAGGTCATTATGGCCACCAACCCCACCGTGGAGGGCGAAGCGACCGCAATGTATATTGCCAAGCTGCTCAAGCCCCTTGGCGTCAAAGTCAGTCGGTTAGCCTATGGCATTCCCGTGGGCGGCAACCTGGAATACGCCGATGAGGTGACCCTATGGCGTGCCATGGAGGGTCGCAGCGAGCTTTGATTTTCCCCTTGACAAATCAAAATTTTGTGATATGATGTGATTCCACCGAAGGAAAGGAGTGACTGCGCATGGCAGAAAAGCAGGGAATCAAGCAGATCGCCGCCAACCGCCAGGCGCGACACGAATACTTTGTGGAAGAATCCATGGAAGCCGGTATTGAGCTGTTCGGTACCGAGGTAAAAAGCCTACGGAACGGCGGACTCAACCTCAAGGACAGCTGGTGCAGCTTCGAAAAAGGGGAGCTCTTTGTGCGTCAGATGCACATCAGCCCCTATGAGAAGGGCAATATCTTTAACCGTGATCCGCTGCGGCCCAAAAAGCTGCTGCTGCACCGCAAGGAGCTGAACCGTCTGTACGGTTTGGTAAAACAGCAGCAGGGACTTACCCTTATCCCGCTCCAGGCATATTTTAAGGGCAGCCGGGTCAAGATAGAACTGGGTGTGTGCCGCGGCAAAAAGCTGTATGATAAGCGTGCTGATGCTGCTAAGCGCGATGCCCAGCGGGATATCGAACGCGCCATGCGCGGCCGCGGCTAAACCAAAAAGTGAATACGGGGGCGTACCGGTTTCGACGGGGACTGAGAAACAGGGTAAGCGAGTAGAGGCGCTCGACCTCTATAAAACGGGCAACCTTAAAGATAAACGCTAACACTGATTACGCGTACGCTGCTTAATTAAGCAGCCGTCCGACTGCGGAGGACCACGGCCGCGGGAGGGCGTCGATGAGTGGTGAACGATCACGGGAAGGGCTCCGGGCCTGTGATTGTATCAGGAGCTACTAAAGTCTTCAGCCTGCTGTCCGGCGGGAGGCAGAGGGAACGCTAAAAGAGCAGCTACACTCGTAGAAAGCCGTGCGGACTGGTTTTCGGACAGGAGTTCGACTCTCCTCGCCTCCACCATAAGTCCACCGTAATTTTGATAGAATTACGGCGGACTTTTTATATTGATATGTTATATTGAGTTTGATAAAGTCAGGGTTTATGGAGGTGATAAGAATGAAATGTGCGCTTGCAGGCGTTGGATTTATTAATGAAGATATCGAGTATAACAAAGCAGTTCTCGCTGATACACTTAGAAAATGTGCGGGAAGGGCGGATGTTGTTATCTTCGGAGAAGCATTTCTTCAGGGCTTTTATGGCATAAATTTTATAGCAAAACATGATACAACAGTATCTATTTCTCGTGATGATATGATTATTCGCGAAATATGCAGTATGGCCAAAGAGTACACCATTGCAGTATCCTTTGGATTCATTGAGAAAGATGGTGATGTGTTTTTCAGTTCACAGATGACAATAGATAAAAATGGCCAGATCATAGACTTATATCGCCGAGTATCTCCAGGCTGGAAAGAGTCGTTTGCGGGAAAAGAATACTGTGAGGGTGATGGGTTTCACACATTTCACTTTCTCGGTAGGGAGGTTGCCATTGGGTTATGCGGAGACCTTTGGTATGAAGAAAATATCACTCGTCTGAACGAGTTGGAACCGGATATCGTTTGGTGGCCTGTCTATACAGATTATAACTATTTAGAATGGAACAATACAGTAAAGTTTGAATATGCCAAACAGGCCGGCAAAATAAATGCCCCCGTTTTTTATGTCAATTCGGTATGCATGGATAAACCCGATAATCGCGAAATTGCCAAAGGCGGTGCTGCTTTGTTTGATAAGAGCTTCATAAAAGAGGAATTACCGGCAGGAAATGAAGGAGTCCTTATTGTTGAGGCTTAGTCCATATTCCATTGCCATTCACACATGGCGGAAAAGCCAGGATTTTTGGCGGCTATTCTAACGAGAAAAGTAAACTAGTAGATGGGTCCATTTGTGCCATCTCAAAATTTCTAATCAAATAAAAAAGAACCCCTTGGGGGGTTCTTTTTTTGCATATTACGCTCCCGCAGGGGGCTTTTTATTTATTCATCTTCTGCTTCGGGGGTAAAAAGCCCCTTCGCGACCTCCAGTACCGAATCCAGACAGGAATTATCTAGCCGGTTCCAAATGAGATATCGGTTAAAGTATTTTTCGCCCTTCAGTGGGATAAACCGCACCGCGTCGGTGGCGGAAATGGGCTGGTGTTCCTTGTACAGCACGGTGATGCCTACACCGCAGGCCACCATCATCAGCAGGGAGGAAACCGTCTCCGCTTCTCCCACGATATTGGGAGAAAACCCGCCGGCTGAGGCGTGGTCAATAATGGACTGATACCCGGCAATGGAGGAGGAACGGGAGATAGCGATAAAGTTTTCATACCGCAGCTCGCTAAAGGAGACTTCCTCCCGGTCCGCCAGAGGATGAACGGAGGATATCACTACATAGTCCATCCGGCGGTCCACCAGCAGATACTTGCTTTCGGCGCTTCTGGGGCGGCCGCTGGCAATGATTACATCCACCAGGTCGTCATCCAGCGCCCGCAGCAGCCGGGTCGGGGTATTAAATTTCAGCTCAATATGAATACCGGAGTGCTTTTCAGTGATGGCACGCACCAGCTTTACCGCCAATGGCTCAAAGGAATCGATAGGGACTCCCAGCCGTACCCGTCCTACAATGCTTTGGGAGGCGGTCAAGGCATTCTGTACGCCATCCTGGTAGGTGCTTATGATTTTGCGGCACTCTTCGGCAAATACCCGCCCCGCCGGGGTCAGAGAAACGGTGTGGGTGGTGCGGTTCACCAGCTTAATCCCCAGCTCCTTTTCCAGCGAGGAGATGCTTCGGCTTAGGGCAGGCTGGGTGATATACTGCTGGCTGGCCGTCTGGGTAAAATTAAGCGACTGAGCTAACGCGTAGTAACATTCCAATTGAAAGATCGTCATGGTTTTGCGTGTCCTCCATTCGTTTGGGCCACAGTATTCTCTTTGCCTTCCCTAATATTTTACCATGCGAGTAAGAGGAAAGCAACCAAATACAATATACAAAAATCCGTCAAATCGCTGGAATCATGTGCTTTTTGCACAAATATCACAAACAATATCACAGCACTTTGACTGTTATGCAAAAACAGCATCAATCAAGGTCGTTTCTTGGCATTTCACAATTTCGTCATACTTGGTTATCATGGAAGCGTAGATTAAGCTTCCGGAAGCGAATCTTGTGTGTTTTTGGGGGTCGGCCGCCCCCGGAGCGCGAAAAATGATTCTGGCGCGAAAGTATCGCGCCGCAGGAGGATTTATCATGACTAGACAGCTTCTCAAGGGCATCCGTGTGCTTGATTTCACCGACTTCCTGGCAGGTCCCTACTGTGGTATGTATCTGGCCGATATGGGCGCCGATGTTATCAAGGTGGAAAACCTGACCACCGGCGGCAACTTCGTCCGCAACGCGCGCCCTTTGGAAAAAAATAGTGGACTGAGCATGTATTTCCAGAATCTGAACCGCAATAAGCGCGGTGTTGCCATCAACGTCAAAACAGAGGACGGAAAAAAACTGTTCAGCGCTGATGTACTGCTGGAAAACAACCGTCCCGGTGTTATGGGCCGTTTGGGCTTCAGCTATGAAGAGTGCAAAAAGCTGAATCCGCGCCTGGTTTATGCTTCTATCTCCGGCTTTGGCCAGTATGGCCCCAATGCCAATCGTCCCGGCTACGACCTCATCGGCCAGGCTATGGGCGGCAGCATGAGCATCACCGGCTGGCCGGGCAGCGAGCCCACCCGTGCCGGTATGGCCATTGGTGACCTGTTCGGCGGTCTGAATGCCGGCTTCGCCATCTGCGCTTCTCTGTATAACCGTGAAAAAACCGGCGTAGGCAACCACATCGATGTCGCCCTCGTCGATTCCATCTTCTCCGGCATGGAAGCCAAGATGATGCAGTATGTTTACACCGGTGTCAGCCCCGTCAAGACCGGCAATAAGTACATCACCTCTGCACCCTATGATTCCTTCAAGGCCAAGGACGATTATTTCGTCATCGCCTCCGGCACCGATAAGCATTTTGAAAAGCTTTCCGCTGCCATGGGTATGCCGGAACTGGCCCAGGATCCCCTGTACTGCGATACCGAGTCCCGCAAGAAGAACGCGGATTCCCTCAAGGAGATCATCGAAAAGTGGACTGCCGATAAAACCGTTTCCGAGGTCTGCAAGATCATCGATGAGGCAGGTATCCCTGTAGCGCCCATTTATAACTGCGAGCAGGCCGCCAACGATAAGAACATCGTGGAAGTGCGTGAGATGCTCGTCAAGGTTCCCGCGCCTGTTAAGCACCCCGATGCTCCCAAGGAGCTGACCGTCATTGGTAACCCCCTCAAGATGGAGGAAGCCCCCTGCGTCTATTACAAGGCCGCTCCGGATCTGGGCGAGAACAACGAAGAGATCTTTGAGTCCCTCGGCTTCACCAAGGAACAGCTCGAAGCGTTCCGTGCCGAAGGCGTCATCAACTGATAACTGACAAGGAGGGTACAAGTTTATGTCACTTCCTAAAGAGGTCCATATCCAGGAATGCTGCCCCCGTGATGGTTGGCAGAACCACGCGGAGTTCATTCCCACCGAAGTTAAAATCAAGTACATCCGCCGTATGATCGATTGCGGCGCCAAGGAGCTGGAAGTTACCAGCTTCGTCAATCCCAAGGTCATGCCCCAGATGGCCGATGCGGCCGCCGTGTTCGAGGCGATCAAGCCCTACGCCGCCGAAAAAGGCTGCACACTCAGCACCCTGGCCCTTAATAAGCGCGGCGCCGATGACGCCGTCGCGGCCGGCTCCCACATGCTGTCCTTCGTGGTCAGCGCCAGCGAGGAGCACAACCTCCGCAATTCTCGCCGTACCATTCAGGAAAGCATGGCTCAGTTCAAGGAGCTGGCTTCTCAGCAGACCGGCGATGTTCGCATCCAGCTGGCCCTGCCCTGCGTGTTCGGTTCTCCCTTTGGCGATGAGATCCCGCTGGAGCGTCTGGATTGGATCGTGGAAGAGGCCCACAGCGTCGGTGTGGAGTACTTTGGCCTGGCCGATACCTCCGGTATCTCCACCCCCACCCACACCCGGGAAGTCCTCCGCCACATGATCGGCCTGGTCGGCGCAGATCACATCTGTGCGCACCTGCACGATACCCACGGTATGGGCATTGCCAATGCCTTTGTAGCCCTGGAAGAAGGCGTCACCCACTTTGATGCCTCCCTGGCGGCCATGGGTGGCTGCCCCTTCGCCCCTGGCGCCAAGGGCAATATCGCCACCGAAGACCTCGTAAATATGTGCGAGAAGATGGGCATTCACACCGGTTATAATCTGGAAATGCTCACCCAGACCGCCCGCGATATGTGCGAGGAGATCCACGCCCATCTGGGCGGCAGTATGGCGCTGGCCTGCCACGGCTAAGATGCCGTTAATTCCCGGCTTTCCTTCCCGCACGGTTGCGGTACAATTAGGTCATATGTGAGAGATCACATGAGATAAAAATTCGGACAAAAAAGAAAGGAAGAAAATCATGAAAAGAAGTATCATCGCACTGATTATGGCACTGGCTATGATCCTGACCCTGGTTGCCTGCGGCAATAGCAACGGCGACAACAACAATGGTGGCAACGATGTTAAGGCCATTCAGCTGAGCCTGGGCCACACCAACAACACCGATCACCATTATCAGGTCCTCGCTGAATCCTTCAAGAAGATTGTTGAAGAGAAGTCCAATGGACAGCTCATCATCAATATCTTCCCCGCCGAGCAGCTCGGTTCCGGCTCCGAGATGCTGGAGTCCGTTAAGTCCGGTGCCCAGGATATGGTTCTGGATCCCGATGCTTACCTCGCCAACTATGATCCGCTGTTCAATGTTATCGCTATGCCCTATGCGTTCACTTCCTGGGATCATGTTCTCACCTTCGCTGATAGCGATGTAGCTGCCACCCTCAATACCGCTATCGAAAAGCAGGGCATGACCATCCTGGGCTGGGCTGCCAATGGCTTCCGTGTTGTTACCTCCAATAACGAGATCAACAGCCCCGCCGATTTCTCCGGCTTGAAGGTTCGCGTCGGCTCCGCTAAGCTCATCGCTGATATGCTGACCGCCCTGAACGCCAACCCCACCACCCTTTCCATGAGTGATACTTACAGCGGTCTGCAGACTGGCATCGTTTCCGCTCAGGAAAACCCCACCTCCAATATCATCGGCAGTAAGTTCTATGAGGTTCAGAAGTATCTAGCTGTCACCCATCATCAGTATGTTTCCGAGCCCCTCATCATGAACAAGGCCAAGTTCGATAGCCTGTCTCCCGAGCTGCAGCAGATCCTGCTGGATGCTGCCAAGGAAGTTTGCGCTGCTGATGTTAAGACCGTTTCCGAGTCCGAAGCTTCCGACCTCAAGTTCATCGAGGAGCAGGGCGTTACCATCACCTATCCCGATCTGACCGCTTTCGAAGAGGCTCTGGCTCCTGTAACCGAGTCCTACTGCAAGCAGTACGGCGAGGAGTTCACCGCCCTGTACAACCAGCTGAAAGGCTAACTGATTGAGTCATCTCCACGGCAGAGCCGGGCACACCCGCCCGACTCTGCCCCTCCTCAAGTTCTCTTATCAGTAAAGGAGTAATTCTATGTTCCGTAAAACGCTGAAAACTGCGGTCGGAGCCTTCAACAAGGTCTGCAATCTCCTTTTGGGCATTGTCATGGTCGCCATGTTCCTGGTTCTGCTGCTGCAGATCATTTCCCGCTTTATCGCGTTCGTTCCACTGCCTTGGTCGCAGGATCTCATCGTATTCCTGCTAATCTGCAGTGTGTTCCTGGGGGCCTGCACTGCTACGGCCAATAATAAACAGATCCGCTTGGAATTCTTCGTGGATCTGTTGCCCAAAAAGCTCACCAAAGTCATCCTCATCATTGCTGATCTCATCAGCATTGCGTTCCTGGTGGTCGTTACCTCCCAGGCCTTCCAGATGACAGGCGAGAATATGCATGTTATTGTTGGCTCTTCTCCCATCACTTATGGCTGGTACTACTTTGTGGTAGGCATTGGTGCCGTTGGCATGATCCTTAACTTCATCCTCCTCATTGTAGACCGCTTCGCTGATCTCTTCGCCAAAAAAGGAAAGGAGGAAGTCACCGCATGACTGCATTCCTGTTGATTTCCACCGGCATTCTGCTCCTTATCGCTGTTCCTATCGGCATGGCGATGGGCACCGCCTCTCTGCTCACCATTCTGCAGGGCGGCACTCTCAATGCGCTTATCATCACCCAGAAGCTTCTCAGCGGCGTCAGCAAGTTCTCTCTGTTGGCTATTCCCATGTTCACCCTGGCCGGTGAAGTCATGACCCTGGGCGGTGTTTCCGATAAGCTCATCTACCTGGCCAACCGTGTGGTAGGCCGGTTCAAAGGCGGCCTTTCCATGGTCACCACTTTGGCTTGCATGTTCTTCGGCGCTATCTCCGGTTCCGCTACCGCTACGGCCGCTGCCATCGGCGGCATCATGGTAGAGCCCATGGAAAAAGCCGGTTATAAGAAAGAATACACCGCAGCTGTTATCGCTTCCTCCGGTCTGCTGGGCCTCATTATTCCTCCCAGCGGCACCATGCTCATGTATGCCATCGTCGCTGATGTCTCCGTCCTGGAGATGTTCACCGGCGGTATCATCCCCGGCATCATCATGGGCCTCAGCCTTATGGTCGTCGAGTACTTCCGCGCCAAGAGAAACGGCTACGGCACCTCCGAGCTGGATATCGCTGAGTTCCATACCCAGAGCAAGGCCAAGATCGTTATTCAGAGCTTCCTGGCGCTGCTGTCCCCGGTCATCATCCTGGGCGGCATTTACAGCGGCAAGTTCACCGCTACTGAAGCCGCCGGCGTATCCGTTCTGTACGGTTTCATCATTGGCTACTTTGTGTTTAAGCAGCTCAATATCAAGAAAGCCTATGAGGCCTGCGTCAAGACCGGCGTCAGCACCTCTATGATCCTGTTCCTCATCGGCGCCGCTGCCGTGTTCGGCTGGATGCTCACCATGCAGCAGATCCCCAATCAGATCGTTGCTGCCATCAGCGGCATCACCGATAGCCCCGCTGTCGTTCTGCTGCTCGTCAATCTGGCCCTGTTTGTGGCCGGCGCCCTGCTGGATAATGTCGCCGCCATCACCCTGCTCACCCCTGTTCTGGTCCCGCTGATCAGCGCCTATGGCATCGATAAGACCTTCTTTGGTATTATCATGATCATCAACCTCTCCATCGGCCAGATCACCCCGCCCATCGGCATGAACCTCTTCGTCTCCTCCAGCATCTGCGAAGTTCGCCTGGAGAAGGTCATCCGGCAGGTACTGCCCTTCCTGGCGGTTCTCATCGTCGATCTGTTCCTCTTCACCTACATCCCCGGCATCGTCACCGTGCTGCCCAATGCACTGCTGCACTGATTCCGGAATTTAGCACGGGCCATACTCCGGTCGGTTTTCCGGCCGGAGCTTCCCTGCATCTTATCCCAATAGAACGGAGGCACCAGCCATGCTGTTTTTCCTGCTTTTCATCGTGCTTATGCCCGCCCTTACCTATGCGGATTACCGCCTGTACGGCAAAAAGATGGAAGAGACCCTGGCCGCCCAGCCGGATTACGACCAAAACCGCGAAAACTACGATGCCCTGCTGGCCAAGCTGATGGCCCGCCAAAAGAAAACCGATACCCTCGTCTGCGCCGTGCTGTGCATTGTGGCCTTCATCTTGGGCGTCTATACCTCCACCGCCGGCGGCATTATGTAACGGTTAATAATATTTTGGGATGCCATATATTCCCATTCTTAGCAAAAAGCCTTCCATCGCGGGGGCTTTTTGTGCACTTTTTAGGGCGTTTCTGCAATTCACACCGCTTTGCCCGCATTTCGCCCCCTGGGCGAAAAATACCCCCTTTTAGGGGGTATTATGGGGGTTGAAAGTAGGGCCTCTGCGCCCAGTAAAACCACAATTTTAAGAAAAATGAAAAGGAGGCCCACCCCCATGAAAAAACGCCTGCTCAGCGCCCTGCTCGCGCTGGCTTTAGTCTTTGTCCTACTCCCCACTACCGCCCTGGCAGAAACACCAGCTATAAAGATTGCTGGTACAGTAATAGAAGATGGAAAATATTATTATACCAATGGCGGTATAGGAGAATTGAAGACGGAAGCGCAACAAAAGACATGGAATGTCCGTCGTGATGGCAATACTCTTTACCTTAAAAATGCCAAGATAAATACAACAGATACGCAAAGTATTCAGGTTTGGATGATGAGTGTTACTATCAACCTTGAAGGTGATAGCACTATAACGACCAAAGGTGAAGGTAGTATTGTGAGTCAATTTGCAGGCTCCCTGACTATCAAAGGAAATGGCAAGCTCACTATTGAGAGCAATACAGCCGGATCCAGTATTGTTTGGAATAGCGGTGATGTTACCATTACCGGCGATGCTGTGGTGAATATTACCAATAAAAATAGTGGACAGCTTAGCGAGGCGATTGGCCTTACTAATTCTTATGAACTTACAGTGTCAGGAAATGCAAAACTAAAAGCAGTTAGTAACGGCTCCAAAGCTGCAACGGTCAACAGCAAGAAGCTGACGATTGCTGATAATGCAGAATTCAATGTCATTAACCAAAACTCTAGCGGTAAGGCGGTTAGTTTCAAGTCCATCGAAGTTGCAGCTGGTTACGATTGTAATGGTATAAATGGCAATGGTATCACTGACTGGACTAAAACTACTGCCGAAGAGCTTAATACCTTCCAAAAGGTTTGGGTTAAACCCACCCCCACCCCTACCCTCGAAAAATCCAATGTATGTGTTGCCGGCACTAATCTCTACAAGAATACTGCCTACACCATCCAAAATGGCAAACCTGTAATGGGCGGCACATACCCCGATAACTACAATATCTATCTTGATGCCACCAATTATGTCCTCCATGTCAAAAATGCTGATATTGATGCCACAGGTAAGACGGGCATCTCTGGCACTTCCAATATCGTTTTCGAAGGCACTAACAGCATAACTGCTAGCACATATGGCATCTATTCGGATTTCAAGTCGAGTAACCTCAATATTTCCGGCAGTGGTTTTCTCACAGTAGAAACATATGCCGGTAACTCCGCCATTGCAACCGCTTATACTTCTATGTCTATTATAATCAGTGGCCAAGGCTTTACCGTAACTGCTGATACAAGTCGAACGAATGTTTCTGCAATTTATTCCGACAAAGGTGGTCTCACCATCAAAGATGGTGCTACTGTCAAAGCCATTTCCGCCAACAACAGTAGAGCAATCAGGATTGGTGGCTCCCTCACCGTGACCGATGCCACCCTCACCGCCACCAGCACCTCTGATAGAAAACCCACCATTGAGGTCGAGGGCGGCGCCACCCTCGCTGGCAGCGAAGTCAAAATTACCAATAACAGCACCAGACAGGGCACGAGCGGAGAAAATAGCTATGCAGTCTCTACGGGCCTTTATGTAGGCGGCACGCTTGATATCAAGAATGCAGCCAAGGTCACCTCTACTGTCATCGGCGGCAACGCCATCTATGCAAAAGGCGATATCACCATCTCCGGCGACAACACCGAAGTCAATGCCCAAAACAGTGCATATAAGTTCTCCGCCATTTCTACCAATAAAACAGTCAATATCAGCGATAATTCCACAGTTAAAGCAGAGAATTTGAAAAGGCACCAGGGAGACCCCACCGGTGAAACAGATCCTTCTACTGGGAAAACCTACAATGCTTGCCCTGCAATCGCCGGCAAAATTGCAAACAAAAACTCCCAGAATAAGCTCCACATTGTAGGATTCACAACCTCTAGCGCTGGAAGCCAGAATCCAACAGAGGGAACACCTTTGAATCGTGATATTGCTCCCGGTAGTGTAGAGCCTTACATCCACCATTACTATGTCACCATCACCCGCGGCGATGCGTACACCACCCCCCAGGTCGCTGCCAATTACACCATCGCAGGCCAGACCATGTATGTAGGCAAGTACTACAAGACCGATGCAAATGGCAATATTACCGATGGTACTGCACAGGATTACAACATCTACTGTGATAGCGCAAACGACTTCACCCTCAATAATGCTACCATTAGCAGTACCGGTACGAGTGGCAGCACGGGCGTGATCATGACCAATCTAAATGCTTCCAGTAACGAGATCCATATCAAGCTGATTGGGACAAACAGCATTAACAATGCTGGCCATCATGCCATCTTGGGCGAAGGAGCATATTCGACAATTTTCATTGAAAATGCTGAAAATGCATCCAATGCCAGCCTGACTATCAGCGGCAATTACCTGCCGGTTTATTCCTATGGCAATGTTACCATCAATGCCGAAGTAGTAATTAAAAATACCAATGGCAATCTTATTTCCACCAATAAAGATGGCCACGCTAACGGTGCATTTGACTTAGGCTCCGGCTATAAGTGCTACGCCAGCACTAGCACTACCGGTAACCCACTGGAGGAATTCAATTCCGCAAACTACGGCGCCTATAAGTACCTCCGCGTTACCACACTGACCCTCGAAACCGGCGGCGGCTCTACCCACCAGCATGTTTGGGATGAAGCATGGCACGACACAGGAGATTATCATCATGCTCATCAGTGTACCATCTGCAAAGCTTATGATACAACTACACAAGAGCTGCACAATGTGACTGGTCATAGAGACAATCATGATGGCTCTCATTCGAACATCTGCGGCAGCTGTGGTTACAGTGCCAAGGTAAGCCATTCTTACACATGGGCTCCCAATGCCAATGATAATGAAAAGCATATTGGCACTTGTGTGTGTGGAAATGTAGTCGAAAAAAATCACAATTTCGTAGGTGATGTTTGCAGTGACTGTGGCTACGATAAATCCACTGGCACAACTTGTGAGCATGTTTGGACCACTGAATGGACAATAGATACAGTAGACAATGAGTATCACTGGCATAAGTGTATAAAGTGCAATGCAATAACAGACAAGAAGCCCCATGCGTACACAATAGTTACTGACAGCGGTACAAATCATATCCGTGAGTGTGAGTGCAAAGTGTTTTATGTAGAGGATCATATCTCCAGTGATTGGATTATCGATACCCCTGCAACCGCCACCACAGCCGGTTCCATGCATAAGGAGTGCACAGTTTGCAAACATAAAATGCAGACTGAAGTAATCCCAGCCACCGGCGAGATCGAACCTCCCACCCCCGATAACCCCGGCACCATCGTCATCATCCGCCCCGCCGAAGAGGAGAAACCGGCCCAGCAGCCCAATCCCTCCACCGGCGCCAATGACTTGGTCGGCCTGGCCGTCGCCGCTGCCGTCGCCGCAGCCCTCGGCTCCGCCGCCCTTCTCCGCAAGCATGATTAATTGCCCCACCAAAAAGCTCCCCTCCCGGGGAGCTTTTCTCTTGACAAATCCCCGCCCAAGGTGTATAACATTCCCATGGTAAATCTACCGCTTTAGTCTATTTCATGTTAGGAGGCATTCCTATGGCAAATATCTACACTTCCGCCGCCCAGCTCATCGGCCACACCCCCCTGCTGGAGCTCACCCATCTTGAAAAAAAGTATGACCTCAAGGCCCGCCTTTTGGCCAAGCTGGAATACTTCAATCCCGCCGGTTCCGTCAAGGACCGCGTTGCCCTGGCCATGATAGAGGATGCCGAGCAGAAGGGCCTCCTTACCCCCCAGTCTGTCCTCATCGAGCCCACCTCCGGCAATACCGGCATCGGCCTGGCCTCGGTGGCCGCCGCCCGGGGCTATCGTATCATCATTGTCATGCCGGATAGCATGAGCGTGGAGCGCCGTCAGCTTATGAAAGCCTATGGCGCGGAGCTGGTCCTCACCCCCGGCGCCCAGGGCATGAAAGGCGCCATCGCCAAAGCGGATGAACTCGCGCGCGAGATCCCCCACAGCTTTATCCCCGGCCAGTTTGTCAATCAGGCCAACCCCCAGGCCCACTACGCCACCACCGCCCCGGAGATCTGGCAGGATACCGATGGGCAGGTGGATGTCTTTGTGGCAGGGGTCGGCACCGGCGGTACCATCACCGGTGTGGGCCGCTACCTCCGGGAGAAAAATCCTGCCGTAAAGATCGTCGCCGTCGAGCCTAAGACCTCCGCCGTCCTTTCCACCGGCGTTCCCGGTAAGCATGGCATCCAAGGCATCGGCGCAGGGTTTGTCCCCGCCGTCCTGGATACCAAGATCTATGACGAGGTTATCCCTGTCGCCGATGAGGATGCCTTTGCCACTGGCCGGGAGATCGGCCAAAGCGAGGGCGTGCTGGTGGGTATCTCCTCCGGCGCTGCCGTATGGGCCGCTATCCAGCTGGCCCAGCGCCCGGAATACGCGGGGAAGACCATTGTTGTCCTTCTGCCGGATACTGGTGACCGCTACCTTTCCAGCCCCATGTTCGCGGAATAAAACCAAACTC
>ERZ772820.782-NODE-782-length-28383-cov-4.722854_pt1 | contig 28383 bp, 20 predicted proteins | sample MGYA00511377_ERZ772820 | MGnify/ENA primary metagenome ERZ772820 (study PRJEB29015, sample SAMEA2737684) | human gut metagenome | biome: human gut; feature: human-associated habitat; material: faeces | place: China | collected 2012 ... | reverse complement strand
TATTATATATATTGAGCACAACATTGCTCCGCTGCAAAACGATAAAACGCTGCAGCGTTTCACACTTTTTTTACTTTAATTATTGATGACACCTTTTACTAATTACAGGTAAAGTATTACAATATAAGATGAGTATTTATCAGCTTAGATTCAGATTATAAAAAAAGAATATGAACATGCTTCGGATATCGCCCTGAGCTTCATATTCCAGGAGGTTACTATGCAGATAGGATTGGATATTGGCAGTACCACAATTAAAATCGCCGTAATGGACGATTCAGGCAATCTGCTATTCCATAAATACGAAAGACATTACAGCCAGATTGCAGAGAAAATTCTGGCCCTACATAAAGAATTGATGACTAAATTCCCTACACTGCATAGCGCACGTCTGGCCATCAGCGGCAGCGGTGGTATCGGTATAGCGGACAGCTGCGGCCTGCAATTCGTACAGGAGGTTTTTGCGGAAAAAATCTGCGCCGAAAAGCTCAATCCAGGAACCGACGCCGTTATCGAATTAGGTGGCGAGGATGCCAAAATCCTCTTCTTAGGCCGCCATTTTGACGCACGTATGAACGACAGCTGCGCCGGAGGCACCGGTGCCTTTATCGACCAGATGGCTTCCCTGCTGAATGTAGAAACACCCCAAATGAACGAGCTAGCACAGCAGGCACAGAACACCTACACCATCGCCAGCCGCTGCGGTGTTTTCGCCAAAAGCGATATCCAGCCGCTGCTCAACCAGGGTGCGGAAAAAAGCGACTTGGCAGCCAGCATCTTCCACGCTGTAGCAAGCCAGGCCATCACCGGTCTTGCCAAAGGCCGTCCCATCAGCGGTAATGTGCTGTATCTTGGCGGTCCGCTCACCTTTATGAGCTGTCTGCGCGATGCCTTTGACAGTGTTCTGAATATCAAAGGTGTCTGCCCGGAAAACAGCCTGCTTTATGTAGCAATGGGTGCAGCCTTCTGTGCCGAGCACGAGGTGGACCTTACCACGCTGCCAGAAAAGCTGCAGGCAGCAGCAGCGCAGCACAGCTTTGAACATCTGCCGCCGCTGTTTAAAAACGAAGGCGAATATACTGTTTTTAAGAAGCGTCACTCTAAGGAAAGTGTCGCTATCGGCACCCCTGCGGAGGCAAGCGAAGCCTTTATCGGTATTGATTCCGGCAGCACGACCATTAAAATCGCTGTTATGAGTCCAGATGGCAAGCTGCTTGACTCCTTCTATCAAAGCAACAAGGGTAATCCTGTTGTTGCCGTCCGCAATTATCTTACCGATTTCTATACAAAATATCCCCACTGCCGCCTGTTGGCAGGTGCAGTCACCGGCTACGGCGAGGAGCTGATTCGCCACGGCTTCGGCGTTGACTATGGTATCGTAGAAACCATGGCACATTTTTATGCTGCCCAATATCTGGAGCCGGAGGTAGATTTCATTCTGGACATCGGTGGTCAGGATATGAAGTGCCTGAAAATCCATAACGGTGCCATCGACAATATCTTTTTGAACGAAGCCTGCTCCAGCGGCTGCGGCAGCTTTTTGCAGACCTTTGCCGAAATTCTGGGCTACACAGCCGAGCAGTTCGCGCAAATCGGTCTTAAAGCAGATATGCCGGTAGACCTAGGCAGCCGCTGCACCGTATTTATGAACAGCAGCGTTAAGCAGGCACAGAAGGACGGTGCCTCCGTTGCCAACATCAGCGCAGGCCTGTCCATCAGTATTGTCAAAAACGCTTTATATAAGGTTATCCGTCCGGCCAGCAAGGAGGCCATCGGCAAGCACATCGTAGTTCAGGGAGGCACCTTCCTCAATGACTGCGTACTGCGCGCCTTTGAGCAGGAAATGGATTTGAACGTTATCCGCCCCAACATTGCCGGCCTTATGGGAGCTTACGGCGCTGCCCTGTACGCACAACGCCGCTACAAGGACGCAACGCATCAGACAACGCTGCTCAACCTGCAACAGCTGTGTGAATTCGTTCATACCGTCAAAGGTATGACCTGCGGCCTGTGCAATAATCATTGCCACCTCACCGTCAACACCTTTGCCGGCGGCAAACGCTTTATCAGCGGCAACCGCTGCGAGCGTCCCATCACCCACATGGCCCCCAAGGATGAGCTGAACCTGTACCGTCAAAAGCTGCAGCTGCTCAAGGAATTGCCCGTTAACGAAACGCCGAAACGCGGCATTATGGGTATACCTATGGGCCTGAATATGTATGAGCTGCTCCCCTTCTGGAATGCCTTGCTCTCCAGCCTGGGCTTCAAGGTTGTCCATAGTCCTATTGAAGACAAAACTATTTACCGTCTTGGTCAGGGAACCATCCCCAGCGACACCGTCTGCTATCCGGCCAAGCTTATGCACGGCCATATCAAATGGCTGCTACAGCAGGGAATCACCAATATCTTCTATCCCTGCATGACCTACAATATAGATGAACAGGGCACGGAAAACTGCTATAACTGCCCTGTTGTAGCCTATTATCCCGAAGTGCTGCACGCCAATATCCGTGATCTGAATAAGCCCGAGATACATTTCTTCTATGATTATCTTGGCCTGCTCCATAAAAAGAAGCTGGTCAAAAAGCTGCAGGAAATGTTTGCCAAGGCTTATCCGGATATCACTAAGGATGAAATCCGCAAGGCCGTTGATGCTGCCTTTACTGCCTTTTATGACTATGAAGCGCAGGTAAAGGCTAAAGGACAGGAAATCATCAGCAAGGCACGCGAAGAGCATAAGCCTATCGTCGTACTGGCAGGCCGTCCCTATCACATCGACCCTAAGGTCAACCACAGTATCGACCGCCTGATTACTAACATGGGTGCTGCCCTCGTCAGCGAGGATGCCGTAAGCAGTCATATTAAGACCAAGGAACTCAATCGCGACCTGCAGGTGCTCAACCAGTGGACCTATCACGGCCGCCTGTATGCGGCAGCTGAATATGTTGCCCAAAATCCTGATATGCATCTGATTCAGCTTGTAAGCTTCGGCTGCGGCTGCGATGCGATTACGGCCGATGAATGCCGCCGCCTCCTCGAAGAACGCGGACGCATCTATACACAAATAAAAATAGACGATATCGACAACCTTGGTGCTGCCAAAATCCGCATCCGCAGTCTGTTCTCCGCAGCCCAGCTTTTCGATATAGATAATAATTAAAGGAGATTTGCATATGCTACCAGCAGCTAACGTTAAGTTTACCCCCTTCACGGAGGATATGAAAAAAACGCATACTATACTTATACCCGGCATGCTGCCTATGCATTTTTCACTGCTGCAGGCAGCACTCGTAAGCTGTGGCTACAAAGCCGAGGTTCTGCACAACACCGGCCGCGAGGTAATCGAAACCGGTCTGAAATACGTCAATAATGATATCTGCTATCCGGCACTGCTGGTTATCGGCCAGCTGATAAACGCTTTGGAAAGCGGCAAATATGATTTGGAGCACACTGCGCTGATTATCACCCAAACCGGTGGCGGCTGCCGTGCCTCCAACTATATCTATCTGCTGCGCAAGGCTTTGGAAAAAGCCGGCCTTACGCACATCCCTGTCATCAGCCTCAACGTCAACGGTCTGGAGCAGCAGCCCGGCTTCCATCTGGACGCATCCATGGTGCATAAGTTCTTGGCTGCCGTTGTTTACGGCGATACCCTGATGTACCTGACGAACAAAACACGTCCCTATGAAGTTGTACACGGCGCTGCCGACAGACTGGCGCAAAAATGGCTGGCACGCTTAAGCGAAGCCTTCAAGAGTGGCAAGGCGCAGGCTTTAGGTACCATCAAGCAGCTTACTAAGGCTATTGCGCACGAATTTGCGGATTTGCCTATCACCAACAAGGAGAAAACTAAGGTCGGTATTGTCGGTGAAATCTACATCAAATATGCCGCTTTAGGCAACAACAATCTGGAAGCCTTCCTGCAGCGTCAGAACTGCGAATATATGCTGCCCGGTCTGATGAATTTCATTATGTACTGTGTTGATACTTATCTTACGGACTATAAGCTTTACGGCGGCAGTCTGCTTAAATACAGTGTCAACAAAGGCGCTATGTGGTATTTAAAATATATGGAAGGCATACTGCATCAGGCTCTCAGTATCGCTCCCTTCAGCGCCCCCGCCACCTATGAGGAAACCAAGGCTATGGCCAAGGGCGTTATCGGCTACGGCAACAATATGGGCGAAGGCTGGCTGCTGACTGCCGAAATGCTGGAGCTGGTGCACAGCGGCTACACCAATATCATCTGCGCTCAGCCCTTCGGCTGCCTGCCTAACCACATCGCAGGCCGCGGCATGATTAACAAAATCAAGGAGATTGCCGAAGAGGCTAATATTTTGGCATTGGACTACGATGCCAGCGCTGCCCGCGTCAATCAGGAAAACCGCATTAAGCTGATGCTGGCGACAGCGAAGTAAAAGAAGCATAAAAAGATTCCAAGGCGTTCTACCGTACTTAAGTAGAACGCCTTTACTGTTTTTGCCCCTTAACGACATCCCTTTTCTAAGAAAACCTCCGCACCATCCCGCAACAAATAATTTACAATCTTTTTGCTTGTAGCACACAAATATGCTGTGCTATAATATTCAGCGCAATTTTATAGAATGAAAGTCAGGTGCTTTATATATATGGAAAACAAAATAACTACCCGCGAATGGCTGCCGTTAATCGGCATGACCATTTCCGCCTTTATTTTTAACACTTCGGAATTTATGCCCATAGGCCTTTTAACGGATATCGCCTCAGATTTCCGCATGACGGAAGCGCAGGCAGGCATGCTGATTACCATTTATGCCTACGTCGTAATGCTCATGAGCCTGCCGCTGATGATTGCCGCTTCCCGCTATCCGCTGCGCAAGCTTTTGCTGGCAACCATCAGCCTGTTCGCCGTATCGCATGTAGCCTCTGCCTTTGCCACCGGCTTTTGGACGCTGCTGCTTTCGCGTATAGGCGTAGCCTTCGCCCACTCCATTTTCTGGTCAGTCGCCTCGCCTATCGCCGTGCGTCTGGTCAAAGGTCCCTTTAAAGCACTGGCTATGAGCATGATTGTCACCGGTACGGCCATCGCCATCATCGTCGGCCTGCCATTAGGACGTATCATCGGCCTTTACGTAGGCTGGCGCATGGCCTTTATGTGCATCGCCGTTTTGGCCTTCATCGTATTGGCCTATATGTTCTTTGTTTTCCCCAAGCTGGAAAAAAGCGAACCGTTTACGCTTTCGCAGTTGCCGGTAATGCTGAAAAATCCTGTGCTCATCGGCCTCTATATGATGTCCTTTTTGCTCCCCACCGGCTATTATACCGCCTACAGCTATATCGAGCCTTACCTGAAGCAGATTGCGCTGATGGATGATGCCTGGATAACCATCACCCTGGTTATTTTCGGTGCAGCCGGACTTTTGGGCAGCGCAGCCTTTTCCAAATGGTACGATAAATGCCGCTATCACTTCTTCCGCATCACCGTACTTGGCGTTGCAGTTGTTTTGCTGCTGCTCTACCCCGTAAGCATCAATCATTATCTGCTGGTGCTGCTCTGCGCAATCTGGGGCATTTTCGTTACCGCCTTCAACGTTGTAGGCCAGGCAGAGCTTTTGCGCACAACTACTATGAGCACCTCCGCTGTGGCTATGTCGATTTACTCCGGCATTTATAATCTTGGTATCGGCAGCGGCAGCTATCTGGGCGGACTTATCTGCACGCATGCGTCCATCGCTTATATAGGCTTCGGCGGCGGCGCAATCGTGCTGCTTTCCTTTATTTACTGTGCCTTTTTCCTTATTCCCGCTATGCGTCGCCAGCAAGAGGAAGCTGAAAAATAAATTTAACAGCCGAAAAGCGTATAATAAACTGTATATTAAATTTCCTCACTTGCTATATTTCCTGTTTTTATTTATAATTAAGAGATACGTAAGATTACAAAGAAGGAGATTTTCTATCAATATGTCTGCAAGTACAACCAAAACCAAGAATCAACCATCCCGTAAGCCTGTATTGCCGGATTACTTAAAAGCCTTCACTAAGGATAAATTAATTTTTGCAGCGCGTCAGCTCTGCATCACCTACAGCAAGCTCAAAAAAGACGAGCTGGCAGAAAAAATCTGCACAGAAATGCAAAAGCCGGAAATTGCAGCAAAACGCTTTGCTATTATGCCGGACGAAAACATTCAGGCCTTCGAAGCAGCCCTGGAGAAAAAATGCTTCCATCCTACCTACAGTGAATATGCACTGCTGTTGCCCTTTATTTCTATGGGCTACATTGTTTCCTATCCCGACGACTGCTTTGAAGCAGTAAAGGAAGCACGCACCGTCTACAAAAAAATCAACACCGCAGATTTCCAGGCACGCCGCCAACAGCTGGCATGGCTTTTGGACTGCATCACCGCAATGTCCAGCCTGCACCTTATCCTGCCAGTAGAATTTTTCTGCGAAATGTATAATCAAAAAGCAGGCTTTGAGCTTACTCCGGAAACTCTGCCGCAGCTGCTGGCCGAGGTTCCGAGCAACTTTAACCCCTGCGCAATTAAAGATGGCCGCATCCTGCTCAAGAAAAATGACAGCGATGACTTCTACACCAGACTGGAGCAAGGTAGAAAGCCCTTCGGCCTGTACCTGCCTACCGTAAAGGAAATCACCATGCTTTCCCACTACGGTTATATGCAATCTACTACCGCATACCAGGATCTGCATGACTTCTTCACTCAAGAGCTGAATGTTGCGGCACTGGATGCACATTACTGGTGCCAGTACATCTATGAATTTGAAAACTCCAACACCGACGGCAATACCTCTGAGCTGATTCAGAAGCTGCAGGCTAATATTCCCGCTTGGAACAATTACAGCCATCTCGGCAGACTTTCCGTACTGCTGCAGAATGCCCGCAACAGTGCAACCCGTATGTTCTGCCTCGGTGGCCACACTCCTAACGAAACTATCAAGCTGCTGCGTGACGCACAGCAGGCAGCTCAGCAAAATACCCGTGTAGGTGCCAAAGCGAAAAAGGTTTATCCTAACGATCCCTGTCCCTGCGGCAGCGGCAAAAAGTATAAAAAATGCTGCGGTAAAAAGCACTGAGCAGCAGGCTATGCTTTAGTGTAAGAAGGAATTGCAATGAAGAAATTTTTAGTCGTTGATTTTGAATTTACTACCTACGAGCGCCCTGTCGGCCGTCCGCGCGGCTTCTTTTCCGAGATTATCGAAATCGGCGCAGTGAAACTGGACGGCGAACCGCTCACCGACTGCGGACGCATCCAGAGCTTTGTCAAACCGCATTTTTATCCTAAGCAGGCTAAGGATTCTATGGATTTTTGCATGATTACCGCTAAGGATATGCAGCAGGCCATTGAATTTCCTGCCATGGTGCAGGAGCTGGCAGCGCTGTATGAAAGCGGCGAAACCTACTTTGTAGCTTGGGGAACCGAGGATTACAAGGTACTGCAGACAGGCTGCGAGCGTCATAAAATCGAAAACCCCGTAAAATACGAGGACTATCTTGATTTGGCGCTGGCCTACCGCCTGTGGAAGGGTGATGATTACACCACCGGTCTGAAAAAGGCTACCGAGGAACAGGAGGTCAACACCGCCGGCCTGTGGCACACCGCCTTTGATGATGCCAACAACACCGGCAAGCTGCTGATTGAAATGTTTAACCGCGGCTGGAAGCTGGAGGATTTCTTCGCTGCCCGCGAGGCTTACGAAGCAGAACGCGCTGCCCGTCAGGCAGAACGTGCCAAGCACCATAACGGTTACAGAAGATGGTAAAATTTTAAAGCGCATTAAAAAAGCTATCACCGGGCTTTGCCCGCTGATAGCTTTTTTTGCTTTTTATGCTGTTTATCTTTTAATAACGATTAAAAATCTCCTGCACCTCGTTGCTCTCCTGCGTCCGCAAAAGTGCCAGCTGCAGCAAAAGGCGTGCCTTTTGCGGATTAAGGTTATCCGCATACAAAAAGCCTTGCTCCTGCCAACGTTCCAGGCCTGCGGCAACAATACCGCTGCCGGTGCGGCTGGAACGCACAACCACAACGCCGCGGCCGACAGCCTCCGCCAGCGCCTCCTCCACAGCCTCATGAATGCTGCCCATGCCACTGCCGGCGTAGATAAGGCCACGCGCGCCTGCTGCCAGTGCCGCATCCACAAATACGCGGTCCTCACCGATATGCGTGTAGATGATATCCACACGCGGCAAAGCAGTAACACCGCTTACGTCAAATTCGCTCTGCAGTGTATGCGGACGCATGCTGCGGTAGTAGTAATGCACCTCACCGCCAACGATAAAGCCCAAAGGACCGCCATTCGGTGCCTTGAAGGTTGCCACATTCGCCGTGTTTGTCTTGGTCACGTCACGCCCGCTGTAGATTTCATCGTTCATCATCACCAGCACGCCCTGTCCGGCGCTTGCAGCATCTACAGCAACCTTAACAGCGTTGATGATATTCAAAGGTCCGTCGGCACTGACTGCGGTGGCAGGACGCATTGCGCCCACGAGTACAACCGGCTTAGCACTCTTTACCGTCAGATTCAGAAAGAAGGCCGTTTCTTCCATAGTATCGGTACCATGGGTAATAACAACGCCGTCGACATTCTCCTGTGCCAGCAACTCATTGCAGCGCTGCGCCAGGCGCAGCAGTAAAGCATCGGTAATACTGCTGCTGTCGATATTGCACAGCTGCTCGCCGCTGATATGCGCCAACTCGCCCAGTTCAGGCACACCTGCCAGCAAATCGGCAACGCTGTAGGCACCGGCAGTATAGCCTGTCATCTGGGTACCGGAAGCAGCCTTGCCGGCAATAGTGCCGCCGGTTGCTAAAATTACAATGTTCTTCAACTCAGTTTTTTCCATCAGCCTGACCTCCATCAGTCCTTCTGTCAGCTTCGCAGCCAATGCTTATTTTACCAGGCCCTTTTCCTGCAGATAATCGGATACCATGTCTGCTGCTTCAGCAGTAATCTTAATACATTTAGTTCTGTATTCCGGTGTGCCGAAGCTCAGACGGTTCAGTGCTCTGCAGCAGGAAGCACCGAAATGCTTCGTAAAGCGCTCATGAAACTCATGCGTATATTTATAGACCTCTGTCTGATGCTTTTCAGACGGATCCAATCTGCCAACGATAGAGCTGATAACCAGGCAGGAACCGCTCAGCGCACCGCACACGCAACCGCTGCGACCGATACCGCCGCCCATGCCGGACACCATGCGGATTGCCACATCCGGCAGGCCCAGCTTTAAGCCGTCGTTACACGCCTTAACTACGGATTCCACGCAGTTATTTCCCTCGTTATGATATTGTTCTGCTAAATCATAAATTTCCTTCATATTCTATGCCTCCCAAAAATAACCTAATCCTGTTTATTTTAGCAAGCATAGAACAAAATAGCAAGAAAAATGCTGTGAGCAAAAAGCCACAGCATTGTATATCAAAGTCCGAACATAGTCTTTACCAGCTTCGTTCCGCTTCCGGTTTTAAAAATCCGCTCCACTGCTTTGGCGATATTCTCCTTCGGCATGCCGTCTTCATAAAAGTTTACCATAAAATCGGCTTCCACAAGCAGCTGATAATCAAGACCGTCAATCATATTATACGTATGGTGATGACCGACAAGATAGCAGATGCGTTCAATTTTTTCAGGGGCATAGCCAACCTTTTGCAAAAGTTTGCGTGCTACCGACGGTCCCTCCTGCTCCTGAATTTTACCGGTGCAATGACCGGCGCCGTACTTGGCTTCACCCGGCTTAATACCGCAGTCATGCACAAGACCTGCCGCCTCAACAAGCTCTGTCAGCTCTGCATCCGCACCCTCGCTCTCAGCCAGCTGCTTTGCCAGGCTGGCAACCTTAATAAAATGCTGACAGCGGCGTGCATCTCCTGCAAAAAAATCTACCATTTCGTTATATAAAGCAACGTTTTTATTCATAGCATTCACTCCAATCCGACTAAAATACGATTCAATCTTATTTTGGCCTAAACAATGCAGTTTTGCAAGTTTTTTCGCCCTAATAAGATTATAAAAGCATTCTCCTCCAACACACAGAAAAGCGCTCTTAGCCTGCATTATGCAAGACACCGAGCGCCTTCCCGTTTTATTAGGGAGTTTGATTAAGGAGAAGCAAATTATTTTTCCTCAATAGGATAATCCTGCAGAGCATCGTAGCCTGTTTCACCGGTACGAATCTTAACAACATCCTCAACATCATAGATGAAGATTTTGCCATCGCCGTATTTGCCGGTATACAGAACCTGCTTAGCAACATTGACTACCGCTGCAACAGGAATTGCGGAAACAATCATTTCAACCTTTACCTTCGGCAGCAGGTGTGCAGCAACCTCAGCACCACGATACATTTCCGTAGAGCCCTTCTGGATGCCGTAGCCCAAAACCTTGGTAACAGTCATACCGGTAATTCCCAGCTTATCCAAAGCATTTTTCAATGCTTCGAAACGATTTTGCGAGGTGATAATAACAACCTTGCTCATCTTTACTGCGCCTGCAGACTTAGCTGCAGTTTCCTTGACCGGAGTAACATAAGTAGTAGTAACAGAGGTCTGTCCCTCCAACGGAGTTTGCATAAAGTCGGCATAGCTGCTGAGCAGGCCATGCTCTTCCATATCCAAGCCTTTGATTTCTTCGGATTCCTTAACACGCAGACCGAAGAGCTTATCAAGAACTTTAAAGATAATCGTCATCGTAACTGCAACATAGATTGCTACAACTACAACGCCGAGGATTTGTTTTACCAGGAAATCAGTACCGCCGCCATAGAAGAGGCCGCCGTCAAGAGCGAAGAGACCGGTTGCGAGAGTACCGAAGGCACCGCAGACACCATGAACAGAAATTGCACCAACAGGATCATCAATCTTCAGCTTCTGGTCGAAGAATTCAACAGCAGCAACTACCAGCACACCGGCAATCAGGCCGATGATTAAAGCGCCGGCCGGGCTTACCATATCGCAGCCTGCGGTAATTGCTACCAGACCTGCAAGCACGCCGTTCAGTGTCATGGAAACATCAGGCTTGCCGTAGCGAATCCAGGTGTAAATCATAGTTGCGGTAGCAGCAGCTGCTGCAGCCATGTTAGTGGTAATGAAGATAGCACCCATGGAAACCAAGGCGTCATCACCGGTTGCGCAGACGGTGGAAGCACCGTTGAAGCCAAACCAACCGAACCAGAGAAGGAAAACGCCTAAGGCACCAAGCGGAATGCTGTGACCGGGAATAGCGTTTACCGTACCGTCGGCATTGTATTTGCCGATACGCGCGCCAATCATCTTGGCACCGACGAGAGAAGCAACGCCGCCTACCATATGAACGGCAGTTGAACCGGCGAAATCATGGAAGCCCATCTGTGCAAGCCAGCCGCCGCCCCAAATCCAGTGACCGCTAATCGGGTAAATAATAGCGCTGATTAATACGCTGTAAATGCAATAAACCAGGAAGTTGGTACGTTCTGCCATAGCACCGGAAACAATGGTTGCTGCGGTAGCACAGAACATCGTCTGGAAGATAAAGTACGCAGTGCTTGGATAGCTGGCACCGTAATCACCTTTTACAAAGAAGTCCGGCGTGCCGATGAAGCCGCCGATATCGGTACCAAACATAAGGCCAAAGCCCAGAACCCAAAAAACGATGGAGCCGAGGCACATATCCATGACATTTTTCATGACGATGTTGCCGGCATTTTTAGCTCTGGTAAAGCCTGTTTCAACCATTGCGAAGCCCGGCTGCATAGAAAATACCAGGAAGGCACCTATCAGCACCCATATAGTATCGGCAGATACATATTTGTCCATTTGTAAACACCCCTCAAATTATAATATTTTTTAACGTGTCATTGAGCAGCGCTCACATGGCATTAGCTAAAGAAAAAGGGGCGTACCCGATTTTTCGGATACACCCCATTGTGTATGAGTTTATATATATTATTTTATCTTAACACACCTTACTCGAGGCTGTCGAGAAGGCAACTGCAGCTTACTCATTTACACCAAACAACAACTCACCATAAGTCGGATAGTCGAGATACTTACCACCAGTCAAAGCTTCGGCAGCATCAACAGCACTTCTCAGCTTGCCCATTTCTTCAAGAACAGTATCGTGATAGTACAGAGCCTGTTTCTCGCTATCGCCGATTTCTGCTGCTTCCTTCAAGCCATCTTCCAGCTTCAGTGAGGATGCATACATTTCGCCGCCCAGCTTGCTCAGCTTATCAGCAAGTGCGCCTTCAAAGCCTGCGCTGACGCCGGCAGCCTTTTTATCCAGTACTGCTTTTGTCAAATCTTCGGTGTAAGCGGTAACTGCCGGGAGGATGTCCTTGTGGAACATATCCAGCATAGTTGCTGCTTCGATAGAAATCGTGGTGCTGTAGTTCTCCAGCAGGATTTCTACACGGGATTCAACTTCGGCTTTAGTGAAGATGTTATGTTTTTCGAACAGCTCGATGTTCTTTGCATGTCCCAGATACGGCAGAGCCTCCGGAGTAGATTTGAGGTTCAGCAGACCGCGTTTGGCAGCTTCCTCAACCCATGCATCGGTATAACCGTTGCCATTGAAGACAATGCGTTTATGAGCTTTATAGGTTTCTTTAACCAAATCATATACTGCTGCTTCCAGATCAGGAGCATCTGCCAGCTTATCAGCAAATTCATCCAGCTCTTCAGCAACGATGGTGTTCAGTACGATGTTGGGGCCTGCGATGGAGAACATGCTGCCCAGCATACGGAATTCAAATTTATTGCCGGTGAAGGCGAAGGGAGAGGTTCTGTTTCTGTCGGTGTTATCCTTAACAAGAGCAGGAATGGTATCGTCGCTTACTTTAATGTAGCTTTCCGGGTTGCCGTTGTAAACCTTGTCAGCTGCAATAGCTTCGAGAACTGCAGTCAGCTCAGTGCCAAGGAACATGGATACGATAGCCGGAGGAGCTTCGTTAGCGCCCAGACGATGGTCATTGCCGGCGCTGGCAACAGATACACGCAGCAGATCCTGATATTCATCAACAGCCTTGATAATTGCTGCCAGGAAGGTCAGGAAGCGCAGGTTTTTGTACGGCTCCTTGCCGGGATCCAGCAGGTTAAGACCTTCTTCCGTAGATAAGGACCAGTTGTTATGCTTACCGCTGCCGTTTACACCATCAAAAGGTTTTTCATGCAGCAGGCAAACAAGACCATGGCGCAAAGCAACACGTTTCATGAACTCCATCATCAGCTGGTTATGGTCAGATGCTACGTTGGTAGTTGTGAAGATAGGTGCCAGCTCGTGCTGTGCCGGAGCGACTTCGTTATGCTCGGTTTTAGCAAGTACGCCCAGCTTCCACAGCTCATCGTCCAAATCCTTCATGAAGGAAAGAACTCTTTGTTTGATAATGCCGAAGTAGTGGTCGTCCAGCTCCTGGCCACGCGGAGATTTCGCACCGAAAAGGGTACGGCCGGTGTAAACCAGGTCTTTACGTTTTTCCCACATTTTTTTATCTACGAGGAAATATTCCTGTTCCGGACCAACAGTACTGTTGACGCGGATAGTATCAATGCCGAACAGCTTCAGCAGCTTGCAGGCTGCTTTGCTGACTGCATTCATGGAACGCAGCAGCGGAGTCTTTTTATCCAGCACTTCGCCGGTGTAGGAGCAGAAGGCTGTAGGAATGCACAGGCAGTTATCTTTGATAAATGCATAGGAGGTCGGGTCCCATGCTGTATAGCCACGGGCTTCAAAAGTTGCACGCAAGCCGCCGGACGGGAAGCTGGAAGCATCAGGCTCGCCCTGAATTAGCTCTTTGCCGGAGAAGTCCATAATAACACGGCCTTCGGCAGTAGGAGAAATAAAGCTTTCATGCTTTTCAGCAGTAATACCGGTCATCGGTTGGAACCAATGGGTGAAATGAGTGCAGCCATGCTCCAGAGCCCAGTCCTTCATAGCATTGGCAATGATATTAGCAATTTCCAGATTCAGCGGAGTGCCTGCCAGCACTGCTGCCTTATATGCCTTATAGGTTGCAGTCGGCAGACGGTCCTTCATAACGCTTTCGTTAAAAACTAAGCTGCCAAACAGTTTCGGTACATCATTCATTGTAAAACCTCCCTAATTTCTCTCTGAGAATTTCCTTGGGCTTACGAAGTGTAAGCCCCTCATTTGAAATACAGTTTTTTGTGCTTTACAGATTTTCTTCTCTCTGGCTCTGTAAATAAGAAAGCACCGTCAGCTGCGCCTTGCGCTGCTACGGTGCTTCGTTGCACTTATCATAGGTAAGATATAAATTATAATTCTCACCGCTGATATAAAAGAAAAAGCAACCACGAAGTTTGGATCTTTCAATCCAACAACCACGTCGTTGCTTTATGCGCTTATTATAATACCAGGTTTTCAATTTGTAAAGAGGGTAAGAGGAAAATTTTTTAATTTTTTTCTGCGTATACTAAAAAAGTATGCTTTTTTTGACTACAACAGCGGGATTTTTATCAGATATAACTGATAAAAATCTAAAATCACTAAAAGTTTCAGTTATATCTGATAGAAATTCGATTTTCGTCTTGAATTTCATATATAACTGATATATTATATAGATAGTGAGGTGATTTACATGATCAAAAGAGAATCTTACATGAAAAAAATCCGCCCATTCATTAACAGTGATTTAGTAAAAGTACTTACAGGTATCCGACGTTGCGGTAAATCTGTTATGTTAGATCTTATAAAAAAAGAGCTGTTACAACAAGGAGTTACTCCCCAACAGCTTATTTCCTATAATTTTGAAAATATGAGCTTCGCCAGGCTTTGCAATGCCCAGGCTCTTCATGATGAAATAATAAACAAAACCCAAGCTTTAACAGGAAAAATTTATCTTTTCTTTGATGAAATCCAAGAGGTCAAAGATTGGGAAAAATGTATTAATTCCTTACGTATAGAGCTTAATTGTGATATTTATATCACCGGTTCCAATGCCAAGCTCCTATCCGGTGAATTAGCCACTTATTTAGCAGGACGCTATGTAGAATTTGTTATTTATCCTTTTTCATTTTCTGAATTTATTGAGCTATATAATACTATACAGCCTAATACCAGTGAAGCAGAATGCTTCAAGAAATACCTGCACTTCGGAGGAATGCCCTATTTGGCATCCCTGCAATATAACGAAGCTGCCTGCAAGCAATATTTACAGGATGTATATACATCAGTAGAACTGAAAGATATTGTACGCCGCAACAATATACGTGATGTTGACATGCTTGAACGCATACTTACCTACATAACTGCAAATATCGGTACCATTTTTTCCGCCAATGTGCTTTCTAAATATCTGAAAAGCGAAGGACGCAGTATGGCAACAGAAACTATCATCAACTACGTTAAGGCCTGCACTGATGCTTTTCTGTTTTATCAGGTAAAACGTCAAGACGTTCAAGGTAAAAAACTGCTTGCTATCAACGAAAAATACTATGTAGCCGACCATGGTATCCGTGAAGCGGTTTTTGGCGGCAACATGAAGGATATCAATCTTATTTTAGAAAACATCGTTTATCTGGAGCTTTTGCGCCGTGGCTATAAAGTAACAATCGGCAAGGTTGACACCAAAGAGATAGATTTTGTCTGTGAAAAACAAGATCAAAAAATATATATTCAAGTCACATACCTGTTAGCCGCAGAAGAAACTATTCAACGTGAATTCGGCGTATACAGCGCTATCACTGATAATTATCCGAAATATGTGCTTTCACTTGACGAATTTGATATGAGCCGTGATGGTATTATCCATAAAAACATACGGGATTTTTTGTTAGATTCATCTTTATAATGCTTGCGAGAATGCTGAATTCAGTATTCTCGCAACTTTTTTTATCTGCTCTATAATCTACAAAGCTCCATAGGTGAAAACCGTGACAGCTTACTGCCAAATTACAAACACTTCCCTCTTCCCCATGATTTATCTCACAGCAGCAGCAGGATTTTTGCGTTCTGTAAAGAATTGTACAGTATAGAGTATGCAATGCAAAACGCAATATAACTAATTGCCAAGGAGGAACCCTTATGGAATTAACCGCTGTTGCGCAGCTGCGCCGCATGGTGCTGGAGCATTTATCCCGCTACACCTGGAATAACGAGTTGCCTGACCACGTCTACGATATTCTGCAGGAGGTACGCGAGGACACTCCGCGCTACCGCTGCTGTGTTTATAAAGAAAGAGCCGTACTGAAAAATCGTATTGATATGGCGCTGGGGCAGGAGTGCTCCAGCAATATCATCGAAGCTGCCAAGCTGACGCTGAACGAGCCTGAGCGCACCGATTTGCCGATTATCGACGTGCTCCCCGCAGCCTGCGACCAATGCCCGATTGATGCTTATTACGTTACCGATATGTGCCGTCACTGCATCACCCACAAATGCATGAATAACTGCCCAAAAAAGGCTATCAGCATTATTCAGGACCGTGCCTTTATCGATAAAACGAAATGTATCGAATGCGGACGCTGCAAGCAGATGTGCCCCTACGGTGCGATTATCGAAATCCATCGTCCCTGCGTGCGTGCCTGCGCCATCGGTGCCATCAGCATCGGTGAAAACCGCAAGGCTGTCATTGACCACGAAAAATGTGTTTCCTGCGGTGCCTGCCGCAACGCCTGCCCCTTCGGCGCCATTGACGAGCGCAGCAATATTATCCGCGTTATCCGCGAAATCCAGCAGGGCAAGCAGGTTATCGCCCTTGTGGCACCTTCTATCGTAGGCCAATACGGTTTGAAGATTACCATGGCGCAAATTAACGAAGCCCTCAAAAAAGCAGGCTTCGCCGAGGTTGTAGAGGTTGGTGTTGGCGCCGATATCACCAGCGTTAAGGAGGCAGAGGAATATCTGGAGAAGGTTCCTGCCAAGCAGGGCTTTATGACCAGCTCCTGCTGTCCTGCCTTTGTTAAGCTGATTAAAACACAGGTACCGGAGGCAGCAGACAAGATTTCCGACACTCCCTCCCCCATGCTTACCTGCGCTGAGCTGATTAAGCAAAAATATCCTTATGCAGTTACTGTGTTCATCGGTCCCTGCATCGCCAAAAAGGTGGAAGCACGCGAGCACAGAGAAACCATCAACTACGTGCTGACCTTTGAAGAGATTATGTGCATGCTGGAGGGCAAGGATATCAAATTTGCGGAAATGAGCGGTGATACTGCTTATGAACGCGATGCCTCCAAGCTTGGCCTGAGCTTCCCGCTGACGGCCGGCGTAAGCGCTGCCGTGCTGGATACGGTTGCAGCTATGGGCGGTGAGGTGCATAATGCGCAATACTGCTCCGGTCTGGACAAATGCCGTGATACCGTCAAGGCTGCTGCCGCAGGCAAGCTCGACTGCAGCTATATCGAAGGTATGGCCTGCTCCAACGGCTGTATCGACGGCCCTGCTGCCGTAGGTGATTTCCACATCACTAAGGTTGCCCTGACAAAATATGCTGCGGCGGCGCCAAATAAGCAGGCTGCCGAAGATAAGCACACAAAATAAAAACTTAAAGCCTATCCCTTCTGTCATACCGGCAGAAGGGATAGTTTGTTAATAGCAGGATTTTAGTCTGCTAAAATCATAGAGTGCGTTTTACTGCGCACTAAAAAGAACGGAGATTCCCAAGCAAATGCAAAACACTCGCTACATCGGTCACATTGCTGCCCTCATTACAATTGCTACCTGGGGCACGACCTTTATTTCTACCAAAGTTTTACTTACCGGCTTTCAGCCGTTGGAAATCCTTTTTTTCCGCTTTATTATGGCCTTTTTCGCCCTTTGGCTGGCCTATCCTAAAATGCTGAAAACAGATAAAAAGCAGGAGCCTGTTTTTATGGCAGCAGGCCTTTGCGGCATCTGCCTCTACTACCTTTTGGAAAACATCGCCTTGACCTATACACAAGCCTCCAACGTTGGCGTAATCGGCAGCACAGCGCCTTTCTTTACCGCGCTGCTGGCGCATTATTTTATGCGCTCTGCCGGCAGCTTAAGCAAGCAGTTCATCATCGGCTTTTTCATCGTAATGGCAGGCATCGCCTGCATCAGCTTCAACGGTGCAGCCATGCAGCTCAATCCGCTGGGTGATTTGCTGGCGATTTCCGCCGCTGTCGTGTGGGCGTTTTATGCCCTGCTTACGAAAAAAATCAGCAGCTATGGTTATCCTGTTATCCTCGCCACTCGCAAAACCTTTTTCTACGGCATTCTCTTTATGCTGCCGGCACTCGGTTTTCTGGATTTTGAACTAAACCTGGCGCGCTTCGCCAATACTACCTATCTTTTCAACATTGTCTTTCTGGGACTGGGCGCTTCCGCCCTCTGCTTTGTCACTTGGAATTTGGCAGTTAGGGAGTTGGGTGCAGTAAAGGCCAGCGTTTATATTTATATGGTTCCTGTTATCACCGTCATTACCTCAGCAATTATCCTGCAGGAGAAAATCACTCTGCTGGTAGCAATCGGCACTATATTGACGATGACCGGCCTGTTTATCTCGGAATACAGACCGAAGAAAAAAATAAAGTAAGAAGGCAAACAAATACGCCCTAGGCATCAACAGCCTAAGGCGTATTTTTATTTATTCTGCATATAATAATTAATAAAGGTCTGCGCAACCTGCGACAGCTCTCGGCCCTTAACTATAGACAGCGTCATCTCCAGAAACAAGCGCTCATCCTTGATTTCCTTGCGGACCAGATTCGCTGGAAACAATTCTACAGCCGGTGCCGGTACAATCGCCACACCGGTATTTTTTTCTGCCCAGGCTATGGCAGAAAGCTTAGTAGTATTAATACTCATAACCTGCGGGAAAATGTGTGAATCCGAGCACACAGAAAAAAACAGCTCAGAACAGCCACGCGACAAACATAACGGAATGTCCTCCAAATCATCCAGCAGGATATTAGGCTTATCATTTTTCAGATACGGGCTATCCTTATGAAAAAGCGCAACCAGACGCTCTTTACGGCTGAACAGCGTTTCAAAGCGTTTAGACTGCTTTAGGGGTGCATTGGCAATGCCTATTTCCGTTTTCCCCTCCAAAAGCTGCTGGGTTTGTTCGTCAATCGGCACCTCATACAGCTCATAATTAATATGCGGAAACTCTCTGTAAAAATCACTCAAAAAGTTTTTAATAAAGTTTATTGACATCGAAGGCGACAGACTGATGCGCAGCGTACCGCTAAAGCCTGCCTGACAGTCAACTATCTCCTTCAGAGCGCTGTTTTCTGCCGAGCAGATATACTTAGCCTTGTTATATAAAATACAGCCTGCATCCGTAAGCTCAATGCTGTGACCACCACGGCGCACATGCAGCAGCTGCGTACCAAAACGCTTCTGCAGCACCTTAAGCTGATTACTCAGCGCCGGCTGGGCAATTGCTATCTGCTTAGCTGCGGCAGAAATACTGCCGGCCTCAACTATGGCAATAAAATTGCGGTAATATTCTATGTCCATATATAGTTCTCCTTTACTTCTCTCTGCCTTTATTATACTATACAGCAATATTTCTGAGTGCTTTTTTAGTTTTTAAAATTAAATTTTTCATAAAACCAATGACAGCATATGCAAAACGCATATAACTCCAATAGATTATTTTTATAAGTGATTAGGAATAAAAGCATAAGTTTTTCGTTTTTTTCTAAAAACAGACAACTATATATCATGAATTATCCTGTTCCCGCATCAAAGAACGAGTTAACGTATATTCATTTTTTATATGTAAAATGTATTTTCCGTATTTTACTTTATATGTTGATAGATTTAAACTGTAAGCAGATAAGGAAATTTCCAAAAAAGAAAAGAGGTTTTTGAAATGCTGGATGCAACACGTTTGCGCACCCCCTGCCTATTTGACAAAATAGTCAGCGCGGACGAAGCAGCCACACTGATTACCGACGGTATGAATGTCGGTGTCAGCGGCTTCACCCCCTCTGGCTATCCTAAGAAAACCACACTTGCTCTTGCCAAAGCCATCAAGGCCGGCAAAAAATGCTGTATCAATATTTGGAGCGGTGCTTCCGTCGGACCGGAAATCGAAGAAGCACTTGCCGAAGTCGGCGGTATCAGCGGACGCATGCCTTATTATGCAGCCTCCAACAAAACACTCAGCCGCCAGATCAACACCGGCAGCGTAATCTATATTGATCAGCATTTAAGCCACTTTGCCCAACAAATCGACTACGGCTTTTATGGCGATGTTGATGTTGCAATCGTTGAAGCCGCTGCTATCAATGCAGACGGCAGCATTGTTCTCGGTTCTGGTGTCGGCAACACGCCTATGCTTGTAAAGCATGCGAAAAAAATTATTGTTGAGGTCAACACATCTATCCCGCTGACGCTGGAGGGAATGCACGATATTTACATCTGCAGCAAGCCTCCAGAGCGCACCGAAATCCCTATTTATCATGTCGGTGACCGCATCGGTTCTCCTTATGTAAGCTGCGGACTTGACAGAATAACCTGCATCGTCGAATCAGACATTGTCGACCATGTACGCAATTTAAGCGCTCCTGATGACACAAGCAAAAAAATTGCCGCTAACCTGGTTGATTTTCTGGAGCACGAGCAGCGCCACGGCCGTCTGCCGCAGCAAATGCTGCCGTTGCAGTCCGGCGTAGGAAGCATAGCCAATGCTGTATTAATGGGTTTGGCAGAATCTAAATTTGAAAATCTTACTATGTACTCAGAGATTTTGCAAGATTCTGTTTTCAAGCTGATAAAATGCGGTAAAGTCACTCAAGCCTCCGGCTGTGCCTTCACTCCATCGCCAACAGTTTGGGAGATGTATAAAGAAGATCCCGAGCTCTACCGTAATCGCATTGTTCTGCGTCCGCTCGACATCAGCAATAATCCGGAGGTCATCCGCCGCCTCGGCGTTATCTCCATGAATACACCGCTTGAATTTGATATTTACGGTCAGGCAAATTCTACCCATGTTATGGGCAACCGTATGATGAATGGTATCGGCGGCAGCGGAGATTATATGCGCAACGGTTACCTGACAATATTCTCCACCCCGTCAACTGCCAAAGGCGGTAATATCTCGAGCGTAGTTCCCATGGTTTCACACGCAGATCATACCGAACATGATACGATGATTTTTATTACCGAGCAGGGTGTAGCCGATATCCGCGGTCTGAGTCCTCTAAAACGGGCCAAACTGATTATCGAAAAATGCGCCCACCCCGATTTCAGGGAACAGCTTTATGATTACCTGAAAATGGCGCAAAGAAAAAACGGCCATGAGCCTGTTGATTTGGAACATGCCTTCGACATGCACATAGCGTTAGAAAAAACAGGCACGATGAAAGAGCAATCCAAGGAGGAAGAGCATTATGACTACACGAGAAGATTTACAGCTTAGCTTAGATGCCTATGATGCCAAGGTTGCCAAGGCAATCGCAAAATTCCCTGAACGGCAGCATTTAAGCGAAAAGCGCTTATATACACCCTTAGATATCGATGAAAAATTTGATTATAACAGTAAACTCGGCTTTCCCGGTCAGTATCCCTTCACCCGTGGCGTACAGCCCACAATGTACAGAGGCCGCCTGTGGACTATGCGTGCTTATGCAGGCTTTGCCACTGCCGAAGAAACAAATGCCCGTTACAAATATCTGCTGCAGGCAGGCCAAACCGGTCTTTCCGTAGCTATGGATTTACCGACACAAATCGGTCTGGACAGCGACGCACCGTTATCCGAAGGCGAAGTCGGCAAGGTTGGCGTAGCTATTGATTCTCTCGCTGACATGGAAAAGCTTTTTGAAGGGATTCCCCTGGACAAGGTCAGCACCTCGATGACCATCAATGGTCCGGCAGCCGTACTTTTGGCAATGTATGTAGCTGTTGCCGAAAAGCAGGGCGTAAAACCGGAGCAGCTGAAGGGCACTATTCAAAACGATATTCTCAAGGAATATATCGCTCGCGGAACCTATATCTTCCCGCCACGTCCTTCTATGCGCCTGATTACAGATACCTTTGCTTATTGCTCGCAGAATATCCCCAAATGGAATACTATCAGCGTTGGCGCTTATCACATCCGCGAAGCAGGTGCTTCCGAGGTACAGGAAATCGCTTTTGCCTTCGCTAATGCCATGGCCTATATTGATGCTGCAATCAAAGCAGGCCAAAAGGTTGATGATTTTGCTCCCGGCATCAGCTGGATTTTTACCGCAGGACTGAATTTCTTCTCTGAAATAGCCAAATTCCGCGCTGCCCGCCGCTTGTGGGCACGCATCATGAAAGAGCGTTACGGAGCCACCGTTCCCAAGGCACAGATGCTGCGCGTACACGTTCATACCGCAGGCAGCGTGCTGACAGCACAGCAGCCTTTGAACAACGTTGCCCGCATTACCTGGCAGGCCATGTCCGCTGTACTTGCAGGCATTCAGTCGATGGCCTGCTGCGCGTATGACGAAGCCATTGCCCTCCCGACGGAAGAAAGTGCAACGCTTGCACTGCGCACCCAACAGCTCATCGCTTACGAAAGCGGTGTTGCCAACACAATCGACCCCATGGCCGGTTCCTATTATGTTGAAGCACTCACTGATAAATTTGAAAAAGAAGCTTATGAATACATCCAAAAAATTGATGCTATGGGCGGTGCGGTTGCTGCTATCGAACAAGGCTATATGCAAGGAGAAATGGCCGCCCATGCCTACGAATATCAGACAGATATTGAAAAAGGCAAGCGTACAGTCATCGGCGTCAACAAATTTGCAGACAATAAGGCTGTCAAAACAAATGATGTTATTACGGCAGATTTAAGCGTTGCGGAACGTCAGATTGCCCGTGTAAATAAAATGAAGGCTCACCGTGACCAGCAAGCAGTAGATGCTTCCCTGAAAGCTCTGAAGGAAGCTGCCAAGGGTGAAGCTAACCTTATGCCTTATCTGATTGATGCTGTTAAAACCTATGCAACCTTAGGCGAAATCTGCGGCGTACTGCGCGAGGTTTTCGGAGAATACCAGCAGGGAGGTAATTTGTTTTAAGGCTAAGGCAGGTGTTTACGTTGCATTTGGCGAATACCATGGCAATAGTTAAAATTAAAGCAAAGGCAGGTATTAACAATGACAACTAAAGCATTAGCAAAATTTACCGCAGAATTGTGCTACGAAAAGCTTTCTGCTCACAGCATCGAAATGGCTAAAAAATGTCTGCTGGACTGGCTGGGAATTGCTATCCGCGGTTCGCAGGAAAAACCGGTACGCATCATCCATGATGTTATTCTTCAGGGAGATGCACCGCAGGCAAATATTTTCGGCAGCCTTCCTGCCAAAAAGGCCGGCGCCCTGAACGCAGCCTTTATCAACAGCGCTGCTTCCCACAGTCTGGACTTCGATGACCTGCATAACCCGTCTATTATCCATCCGGCCTGCGTTGTTGTTTCTCCCGCGCTGGCTGTCTGCGAGGCAGAACACAAAAGCGGTAAGCAGCTCATCGCAGCAATTTGTGCAGGCTACGAAGCAAGCGGGCGCGTAGGCGAAGCGGTTATCCCGGAATCCTACTTCTTTTGGCATACTACCGGTACCGCAGGCACCATCGCCGCCGGTGCTGCTGCCGCCAACGCTCTCGGTCTTGACGCACAGCAGACACTGATGTGCTACGGCAGCGCCGGTACCCAGGCAGCAGGCCTGTGGGAGTTTTTAAAAGAGGGTGCCATGAGCAAGCCGCTGCACACGGGCAAGGCTTCCTACAGCGGTGTTCTCAGCGCTTATCTGTCGCAGAAGGGTTTTACTGCAGCCAGTGAAATTTTAGAAGGCGAAAAGGGCTTCTGCCGTGCCATGGTCAAAGAACCGCATTTGGAAAAGCTTACCGAAAGCATGAGCACCGACAAGCTGAAAATTGACATCAACTCCTTCAAGCCCTACGCCTGCTGCAAGCACGCCCATGCCGCACTTTACGCCATTCAGGAGCTGCGCAAGGCTCATTCCCTGCAGCCCAAGGATATCGCTAAAATTAAGCTGTACGTCAACGATATTACCAACTATCTGATCAACAATCCTCAGCCGCAAACTCCCTACGGCGGCAAATTCAGTATTCAATATTGCTCCGCTGCTATGCTGAAGTTCGGCGAAGTAGGCATTGCACAGTTCACCGAGGAATGTATCCATAACCCGGAGCTTACGGATTTAATGCAGCACATCGAGGTTATCCGTGATGAGGCTATGGAACAGCTTCATGCAGCAGATGCTTCCAAGCTGGCTTCCAGAGTAGAAATTCAGCTGCATAACGGACAAACTCTTACAATGCAGGTTGATTATCCTAAGGGAGATCCGGAAAATCCTCTGACCTGGGAGGAGCTCTGCGCTAAATTTATGAGCCTTGCCGTACCTGTCTACGGTGAAGCTAAAGCATTACGTTTACAAAATTGGGTAGCAAGCCTTGAACAGTGCAGTGACGTTGCCCAAGCGCTGGACGCCTGTCTAAAGGAGGAATGATTTATGCAACCGGAAGAAATTATCCGAAGCGTAAAAGATATCTACACGCATAACGCTTTTATGCAGCACTGCGGCATAAAGGTTCACAGCATCAGCTGCGGCAAAGCTGCAGTAGGCCTGCGCATCGACCCTGCCATCCACACAAACCTCAACGGCAAGCTGCACGGAGGCTTGCTTACAACACTGGTGGATAATGCCACCGGCATCGCCTGCGCCGCTATAGGCAAGCGCGTGGTTACGGTATCGATGACCGTAGATTTCATCAAGGGCGCTCCTTCCGGTGCAATGGTAGAAGCACAGGCTGAGGTTGTTTCGCATAATGACCAGTTGATTGCTATGCAGATTCATGTATATGATACTGATGCAGATACACTGCTGGCCACCGGCAGCTGCTGTATGCTGACAATTGCCGACTTCCCCGGAATTCCCGAAAAGTGGTAAATATCAGCTCCTAAGGTAGTCTATGAAGTGTATAACATAACAGCTTAACTGCTTTCGTTAGAATGTAAAAAGGCGTTCTCCCCTACGGGAGAACGCCTTTACTTACAGCAACTTCTTAAATTTGTTCAGCCTTAATCGATTCAACCTGCTCAACGGAAAGTGAAGTAGCCTTAGCAATATCCTCTACAGATAATCCCATACTTAAAAGACGCTTTGCAGTTGCAGTCTTTTCTTTTGCCTTGCCTTCGGCGAGACCTTCTGCCTTGCCTTCGGCAAGACCTTCTGCCTTACCTTCGGCGAGACCTTCTGCTTTGCCTTCGGCGAGACCCTGAGCCTTACCCTCAGCCAGACCTTCGGCATGTGCTTCGTCACGCAGGTCTTTCATACGCATTTCGTAAGTCATATAGGCATCCCTCACTTTCTTGTCATTTTTAATTTCTACAATCGTGTCAGCAACCTCACGTGTAAAATTACTGTTAATAGTATTGCTGTTGATGTAGTCAAACAGACTTTGAATGTCCGGTGACACATCACCTTTGGTTCCCAAGGTATTGAGAAACATAATAACTGCTTCATCTGCCAATTCAATATTCATGTTTTCCAGACAACGCTTCTTAAAGGTATAAATACGCTGGGAATCCTGAAAAAAATCAAACAGGCAAAAGAAAATTATATACGTAGGAGATAATTCGTCATAATCCTGACCTTTTTGCAGCATATCAGTATCAAGCATAGCTTGATAGTAGCGGGTACGCTTAGGCAACAGAAATTTTCCTGTAGCACGATTAACAGGATTCTTTACCTGCATTTCCAAATTGTAATGAGTATTGGCAGTATCTGCAATTCTAACATCCAGACGAATACCATGGCTGTCAGGATAAACATCAATAGTCTGCTCTGCTTCAAGATAGGTAATGTCTGCAATTTGGGTATGTAAAAGCTCTTCCAGAATATGCTTGCAGATGCGCTTTCTGAGCATAACGTGCTTGAAAAGAAAATCGTTAGACAGAGTCAGCTTATCGAGATTAGAGATTTGCTTTTGCATATGTTTCCTCTTTTGATTATAGCATAATTTGCAGTAAAAATATATAAGCCGGCAATTGCGACTGACATAAAGGAAAAGGCGCCTGCCGAAAGCTCGACAGGCGCCACTGGTCCGCACGACCAGGCATAAGCTCCGCCAAAATGCGGCTACCTATGCAACTAAGGTAATTATAACACAGAAGTGCTTTGAAAACAATAGTTCGTTAAACAAAAATGCTATTACATTTAGGGTATATTTCATTACTGCAAAAGGCGTTCTCCCCTGCGGGAGAACGCCTTTACTGTTTACTGAGCTTTATTCACTTGTCACTGCCGACAATTTATTTTGCCAGCTTGTTGCCGTAATGGTCGCGCTCGCCTTTAGTATCGTTTACGCGTACACGTTCAATCTTATCGCGATCGCCATCTTCACCGCTGATGCGGTCTACACGGATGCGGCCCAATTCAGGCTCAAATTCTTTGATGATCTTTTCTTCCAGAGCTGCGCCGTTTTCGATTGCACGATAAAGCACTGCAGCAAATTCATAACGAGTCATCAGACGGTCACCGCCGAAGTTGCCGTCAGGATAGCCTTCGATGTAGCCGTTGCCTGCCAGCTTAGCGATGTATTCATATGCCCAGTGGTTAGCCGGAACATCCGGGAAGAGCTTGGTCTTGGTTTCATCCAGCATACCGAATGCTTTTTCCATCTTAGCCATTTTAGCACCCATTACTGCCAGCTGACCGCGGAGGTCGATAACCTCACGAGCCAGAGCGGTACGGCTGTTGCTTACATGGTTGGTGCGGTCCAGAGCAAAGGATACGCCTGCGTTAACCATGTTTTCGCCGTTGCCTACGGTACCTGCAACACTGAACATTACCTTTTCGTCAGGACGATAGTATGCGCCGATTGCTGCAGCGTTTTCGCCTGCATAGTTGCCATAGCCTGCGGAGAAGGTCAGTTTGTCGTCCGGATCAAAGTCCATCGGATGCAGTGCTGCCAGAGCTGCTGCGCCTGCGCCAACCTTGTTTACACGGCTGCCCAGTTGGTTGATACGGTTGGTGTTATTAGCAACCTCTTGATTGGTCTTATACAGTTGGCTGCCGTTTACAACGTCCTTAGATGTTTCGCTGAGTTCGCCTGCAGCAACATTGGTAACCTTCTTATTACCTGCGTTAATGCCATCCTTCGTAACAGAAGGACCATCTTTAATCTCCAAGCCTTTATCGCTAATAGTGGTATCGCCGGCAGTTACTTTGTCAACATTGATATTCTTATCAAGCGCTACAGTGTATTCTTTGCCACCGTCTTTATTGGTACCTTCGGTTACAGTAATGTTTTTATCACCAGCCTTTACAGTGGTGTGCTGTTTTGCAACACTGTCTACACGAGTATTCAGATCAGAAATAGCATTTTTGTTAGCTTCGATAGCAGTTTTGTTAGCTGCAATATCTGCTTTGTTCTTATCGATATCAGCTCTATTAGCTTCGATAGCAGTTTTGTTAGCTTCGATAGCAGTTTTGTTAGCTTCGATAGCAGTTTTGTTAGCTGCGATATCTGCTTTGTTTTGAGCAACATTCTCATTAGTCTGATTCAGCTGGCTACCGTTTACTGCGTCAGTAGAATCAGCGGTTACTGCGCCTGCTGCTACACCGGAAATCTTGCCGTCTGCAGCAACAGTTACTTTGCCCAGTTTAGCACCTTTAGTGGTGATTTGGCTGTAATTGCCATCTGCATCGCCTACAAACAGCTCGCCGTCACGCAGTGCGGAATGGCCGGTGAATACGCCATTCTGCAGTACTACGTTGCCGATTTCGCCTGCAGTTGCGGTTACTTTGCCGTCTTTATCTACGGAGAAGTTATTGTTTGCACCATAGAATGCACCGTTACTGTTTACGAAGAACGGCATAATACCGTTTTCATTTGCAGTACCTACGGACAGGTTGTATTTTGCGTTCAGTGCGTTGGTCTGGATGGAGTTTACACTGGCAATATTGCCTTTTTCATCGATAGTTACCTGACCAAGCTTAGCGGATTTCGGAGTGATTTGGCTGTAGCTGCCGCTTGCATCGCCTACGAACAGCTCGCCATCACGCAGTGCGGAATTACCGGTGAATACGCCATTATTCAGAACTACGTTGCCTGCGGTTACGTTGCCGTCTTTATCTACAACCAATTTGCCGCTGGCTGCATAGAATGCACCGTTGCTGTTTACAAAGAACGGCATACTTCCGTTTTCTGCCATAGTACCTACGGACAGATTGTATTTGGAATTCAGTACATTGGTTTGAATGGAGTTTGCATTTACATCCGATGCCGGAGCAGCCATCGCCGGAGCCATGCTTGCACAGGTCATAACACCTGTTGCAATCAGCATTGTCAACAGCTTTTTGGTAGAGCAACTTTTTGCGCCATGGTTTTTAGCCATTTCAGAAACAACGACATATGCGTTGCGAGCTTCACTCCAAATTACTTTAAAAACTTTGTTCATAAAAAATTCCTCCCACATAAATATTA
>ERZ772820.781-NODE-781-length-28407-cov-9.652159_pt1 | contig 28407 bp, 29 predicted proteins | sample MGYA00511377_ERZ772820 | MGnify/ENA primary metagenome ERZ772820 (study PRJEB29015, sample SAMEA2737684) | human gut metagenome | biome: human gut; feature: human-associated habitat; material: faeces | place: China | collected 2012 ... | reverse complement strand
TTTCCGGCGCGAAGCCGGGGATGCTGGCGTTCATGGGCGTGGGCACGGGCGACGTAAGCCACACCGGGCTGGTGACGGAGCGGGGTACGGTCATCCACTCAAGCAAGAGCCGGGGCGGCGTGGTCGAAACCGCGCTGACGGCAAAGGCGGGGTGGAACGGGCTGGGGGTGCATCGGATGATTGCGGTAGGATATTCAGGAAGAAAGGTGGAAGTGATCGAGATGGAAAAGGCTTTTGGCAACGCGACGGTGAGCGTGACCAGCGGATATCTCAACATCCGCGAGGGCGCAAGCACAAGGTCAAAGATCATCGCAAAGGCCGCGAACGGCGCGCGGGTGAACATCATCCGCGAGGCGGGCGGCACAGGCTGGGTCTTCGGCGAGCTGGCAAGCGGCGAGGCCGGGTACATGTCCGGCGATTATCTGGTCGAGGATACGCCGGAAAAGGAAAGCGTCTACTGGGGAGACGAAAAGGGAGAACCGGGAGAGCTGGGAAAACCGGCCACGACGACCCTGCGCAGGAGCGACGGCGTGTATATCACGCTGAGCGGCGCGTGGGCGCTGGCTGAGGATTGAAAGGAGGATAACCATGAACAACTTGTCGGGAATCTGGGACAAGGTACTGAAGATGACGGCGCTCGCGGGCGGAGCAATCGCGGGCGCAATGGGAGGTTGGGACACGGTGCTGATCGTGCTGTGCTATATGATGGGCATTGATTACGTTACAGGCTGCGTTTGCGGGATGATGGGCAAAAGCCCGAAGACGGACGGCGGGAAGCTGGACAGTAAGACGGGCTGGCACGGGCTGCTGAAAAAGGCGGTTATGCTGGTCGTGGTCTTTATGGCGGCACAGCTTGACCGCGTGATGCCGGAGGGCACGCAGATTTTCCGCGACGCGATGTGCATGTTCTACGTCGCCAACGAGGGACTGAGCATCACGGAGAACCTGGTCATCATCGGCGTTCCGTTCCCCTCTTTTGTCAAGAAGGCGCTCGAACAGATTAAACAGCAGAACGACGAGGGCGCGGGCGAACAGGAGAAATAAAAGTGTGCGGCAAGATCACGTTTACCCCATACACCAAAGAAGAACGGGATGCGCTGATCGAAGCCTGCGGCCTGACGGACAGGCAGAAGGAAGTCTTTGTTACCCGCGCGCAAACGGATAGCCTGATCGCCACCGCGCAGAGACTGCACATCTCGCCGGAGACGGTCAAGCGCGAATCGCGCAGGGTGCAGGATAAGATCAACCGCGTCAGGGCGAGACAGCGACGACAGACAGGATGTTTTGTCGAGGCCAACAAAACATCGAAAAAAAAGATCGGGGAAAAATAAAAAACCTCTTGACAATTCCTGTCACGCGACAATATAATAAATGCGTGACAGGAATTGAAAGGAGGTGCATGGAATGTCACCGGCAGGAAGGCCGAAAGCAGAAAAACCGAAGGAGATCAGATATTCAATCCGTCTCGATGTCGAAACAGAGGAAAAACTCAAGGCATATTGCGAAGAAAACAATATAACAAGGGGAAAGGCTGTTAGACAGGGAATTGAGCTGCTTTTGAGCCAAAATAAGAAATGAGATTCGGCGCGCCTACCAAGCAATCCGAATCTCACCGTCCCACACCTTACAGGTGGTATGAATATTGTACCACATGCCGCCTGTAAGGTCAATTATCGACCCAAAAAGGAGAATATATATGACGGCCGCAGAAATCACCGAAATGATGCAGGAAAAGAAACAGGATATCGTCAAGGTGATGAATCAGTTTCAAAGCCCGAAGTCCATCTGGTATCTTTTTGACGTGGCAGAGATTCTGCTGGACATGGAGAAGGAAAAGAAGAACTAATGCCGCAACGATGCAAGGAGGATCATATGCAGAAGGATATCAAGGGCGCGATGACGCAATATATCGACCGGACGAATCTGGACGAGCACGGATTCAAGCACTACGAGATGGCATACGGCGAGCTGATGTGCCTGCGCGAAATCATGCAGAACAATTTCGTGGAAGCGCTGTCGCTGGCTTTCCGCTACGGCGCAAGCAAGGGCTATCGCTGCGCGATGAAGAACGCAAAGAAGGGCTAAGAAAGGAGCTGAACAGATGAACGAGATTATGACCATTCAGGGAATCCCCTGCTACGAGAAGGACGGAACCGCATACCTGAACCTTGAAACCGTGGCGCGCGGGCTGGGGTTCACGGAAAAGAAGGGCGATGTCGATTATGTCATGTGGCGCAGAGTTGATAAATACCTCGAAGAACTGCATTTCGGCACAAGTGCCGAAAGACCCGAGTACATCCCCGAAAACATCTTCTACCGCCTCGCCATGAAAGCCAAGAACGAAACGGCGGAGCGCTTTCAGGCGATCATCGCGGATGAAGTTGTTCCGGCCATCCGCAAGCACGGCGGCTATCTCACGCCCGCGAAGGTTCAGGAGGTGCTGACAGACCCGGACACGATCATCCGGCTTGCGACACAACTCAAGGAATCGCGGGAAAAGGCGCTGAAGCTGGAAGCCATCAACAGCGACCTGACGGTTCAGAACCAAATCTACAAACCCAAAGCGGAATACTTTGACCAGATCGTAGACCGGAATCTGCTGACGAACTTTCGCGAGACCGCGAAACAACTGGGTATCAAGGAGCGCGTGTTCGTCGGCTTCCTGCTCGATCACAAGTACATCTACCGCGACAAGAAGGGGAAGCTGATGCCCTATGCGGAGAAGAACAACGGTCTCTTCGAACTGAAAGAAGCCGTCAACGAGAAAAGCGGCTGGGGCGGGACGCAGACGCTCATCACGCCGAAGGGGCGCGAGACGTTCCGCCTGCTGATGCAGGGTCTAGCCAGCTAACCCACACCTCCCCCAAAAGGGGAGGCTTTTTTTGTGCCCTGAATTGACCTCTACCTGACCCGCGACAACGCCCGAAACCTGCGACAATGGACGCAGAAAGGAGGTGCGTTTATGGAATATAAGGAATACGCATCTAAGGGAGTAGCTGGTGCTGGTCTGGGTCTGGGTATCGCGGGTACTGCGCTCGGTCTGCTGGGCGGCGGCAGTGCGCTGCTGAACGGATGGAATCCGCGCTATGCGGAGGGCTGTTGCAGCGAGAATCACGTTGTCACGAGGTATGAGGCGGAGCAGGCTGGACGCATTGCGCAGCTTGAGGGCGAGCTCGCCAACAAGAACGCCGAAATCTACACCGACAAGAAGTCGCTGGAGCTGTACCAGTATATCGACGGCCGCCTGCGCGGCATCGAAGGTCAGCTTGCGCAGCAGGCGGTCTACAACGCGACCAACAACGGTCTGATCGGCTGCTTGCAGGGACAGGTCGCGGCGCTTCAGAGCATGACGAAGACGGTCATTCCGGACGGCAACATTTGCCCGCCGCCCATGCCGCGCTATAACTCTTGGACTGCGCCTGCGGCAGGCGCAAGCACGGGAGGCTAAAAACATATGGCGACTGTGAACCAGATCGCCGCGGGTGTGGCGCACTTCTACGATTCGGAGGTGCGCCCATCCATTAGCGGCGCAAAAGCGATTCTGTACGGCGTGGCGGTCGGCATGGCCGCCGCAAAACCCGAGAACCTGATCGGGAAGTACAAGCCGATTCTCAAGACGCTCGGCGTTATGACGGAGGACGAAAACATCGACGTGGCCGCGCTGGGCGCTGAGATCAAAAACCAGATGAGCAAAAACGGCGGGAACATCAGCTTCGGCATCGGTCAGGATGTCTTCCGCTTTAATCAAAGTGATGTAGATCGGCTGATGGACTACATCAACCGCGCATAAGGAGGGCACCATGATTAAACATTTGCTTGCCGTATTGATGGACGGCATCACCGACACACAGATGCTGCTTGACTACGCGGACGCTTGCGACGGTCAGCCGGGGCGCGAACGCTGGTTCAAAGAGCATGCGGAAAAGCGGCTCGAAATGCTGCGGCGCGACCGGGACGACGTGTTCGGCGAACTCGAAATTGAGCGCAAGGCCAAGGATGGGGACGAGATCGCGGCGGCGCTGATGTGTCATATTGACATGTCCATCGAGCGCCTGAATGACGAGGTGCGCAAAGCATAATTCCGTGTCATAATCCGAGGCATAATTTCACTAAAAACAATGATAATTCACTTAAATTTGCTTTAATAAGTTATCAAAATTTTAAGTGAATTTTCCCTTGTAATATAAGGAAAAATTAAAGGATTCTAGCTATTGCTGGAATCCTTGTTTTGGTGCGGATAGCGGGTATTTCTCCCCGCAGCGGCGGGCTTTCGCGAACCGCATAATGCGCCATGAGAATCCCTCCGTTTTTTCGGCTTTGCGGCGGCGAACCCGCCTGATGGCAGATTATGCCGGGGCGGGGCGATGTGTCCGCGCTGCCGCAAGATGATTTTGCCCGCCGCCGCGCGCGTCATCCGTTTTGAAAAAACGAGACGGACGCGGCATTTTCATTTTATGCTGGAAACGCGGCGGCCTAAACGGCATGCGGCATAAAAAACGACGGCACAGAAAGTACCAGCGGCAAAAGCTGCCGCAAAAACCAAAGAAAAAAGGCATAAACACCGAAAAAACGAAACGATTTGGCCGAAATGCTTTTCTTAATTGCAATTTCGGGTCGAATGGTGTATTGTAATACGGTATGCATCCCTCCCGGCGCCGATGGGAGCGCGGGAGAAATACGGCCCAAGGAGAGCACGCATGAGCGAATATCTGGATATTCCGTCGCTTTACGGCAGCAGCGTTTTTTCCGATAAGGAGATGCGCGCGCGCCTGCCCAGAGAGATTTACAAACGGCTTGCCGCCAGCATAGCGACCGGCGAGGAGCTTGACCCCGCCGTGGCGGACGCGACCGCCAGCGCCATGAAAGCGTGGGCGATTGAGCAGGGCGCTACGCATTACACCCACTGGTTCCAGCCGCTGACCGGCACCACCGCCGAAAAGCACGATTCCTTCATCAGCCCGCAGAAGGACGGCAGCGTCATCATGGAGCTGCGCGGCAAGGAATTGATTCGCGGCGAGCCGGACGCTTCCTCCTTCCCCTCCGGCGGCATCCGCGCCACGTTCGAGGCGCGCGGCTACACCGTCTGGGATATCACCAGCCCCGCGTTTCTCTACGACAATGGCGATACCAAAACGCTGTGCATCCCCACGGCGTTCTGCGGTTACAACGGCGAGGCGCTCGACCAGAAAACGCCGCTGCTGCGCTCGATGGAGGCCGTCAGCCGTCAGGCCGTGCGCATCTGCCGCCTCTTCGGCGATAACCTGACCCAGCGCGTGACCACATCCGTCGGCCCGGAGCAGGAATATTTCATCGTCGATCGCGAAACCTATCTGAAGCGCAAGGATCTCATCTTCACCGGGCGGACGCTTTTCGGCGCGATGCCGCCCAAGGGGCAGGAGATGGAAGATCACTACTTCGGCGCGATCAAGGAACGTGTGAGCAACTACATGAAGGATCTGGATATCGAGCTGTGGAAGCTCGGCATCCCGGCCAAGACGGAGCACAACGAGGCCGCGCCCGCGCAGCATGAGCTTGCGCCCATCTACAACACCACCAACGTGGCGACGGATGAAAACATGCTCGTGATGAACGTCATGAAAAAGGTTGCCCTGCGCCACGGGTTGGTATGCCTGCTGCATGAAAAACCCTTTGCGGGGGTCAACGGCAGCGGCAAGCACAACAACTGGTCGCTGACGACGGACACCGGCCACAACCTGCTCGAACCGGGGCGCGATCCGCAGAAAAACTGGATGTTCCTGCTCGTGCTCGCCGCGATGATGAAGGCGGTGGATGAGCACGCCGGGCTTCTGCGCATGAGCGCCGCCAACCCCGGCAACGACCATCGCCTCGGCGCGAACGAAGCGCCGCCCGCGATCATATCCATGTTTCTGGGCGACCAGCTCACCGCCGTGGTGGATCACATCATCCGCGGCAGCGAGGAAACCGTGCCCTCCGCATCCATCATGCGCGTGGGCGTTTCGACCCTGCCGTTCATCCGCCGCGACGCGACCGACCGCAACCGCACCTCGCCCTTCGCTTTCACGGGCAACAAGTTTGAATTCCGCATGGTGCCGTCCTCCGGCTGCATCGCCGATGCAAACACCGTGCTCAACACCATCGCAGCCGAGGCCTTCGGCGCGTTTGCCGACGAGCTGGAAAAGGCGGAGGATTTTGAAGCCGCGCTGCACGCGCTCATCCGCCGCGAAATGACCGCGCACCAGCGCATCATCTTCAACGGCAACGGATATACCGACGAATGGGTGGCGGAGGCGACGCGCCGCGGCCTGCCGAACCTGCGGAGCATGGTGGACGCCGTGCCGGAGCTGGTGAAGCCCGCTTCCGTCGCGCTGTTCGCGCATCAGGGCGTGTTCACCGAAAAGGAGCTGCGCGCCCGCGCGGACGTTTCCTACGAGCTGTACGCCAAGACGATCAACATCGAGGCACTGACGATGATCGACATGGCGGGGAAGGATATCGTGCCCGCCGTCGTACGCTACACCGGCGAGCTGGCGCGCGCCGCGCGCGAGGTGGAATCGCTCGGCGTGGACGCTTCCGTGCAGAAGGAGCTGCTCACCCGCGTCAACGTGCTTCTGCGTCAGGCCGGCGACGCGCTGGCCGATCTTCGCGCCAAGCAGGAGAAGGCCGCCGCGCTCACCGGGGCGGAACAGGCGCGCTATGCGCACGACGTGATCTGCCCGGCGATGGAGGTGCTCCGCGCCCCGGTCGATCATCTGGAAATGATCGTGGACGGCAGGCTCTGGCCGATGCCGACCTATGGGGATTTGCTGTTTAACGTGTAAGGGAACGTTGGGGCGCTGCCCCAAACCCCGCCAGAAACCTGAGGTTTCTGGACTTCCCACCCAAATCTGTTTTTCGCCCGAGATTTTCGAAGGGCGACGGGGGAAACGCCCTGTGTAAGGAGGAAAAACCATGTGCGGAATTGTCGGCTATGTCGGCGTCAAGCAGGCTGCCCCGATTTTGCTTTCCGGGCTGTCAAAGCTCGAATACCGCGGCTATGACTCGGCCGGTCTGGCCGTGCGCGACGAGGCCAACGAACATATCGAGGTCGTCAAGGCCAAGGGCCGCCTCAAAAACCTGATGGAGATGACCGATTCCGGCAACGCCGTGCACGGTCTCTGCGGCATCGGCCACACCCGCTGGGCGACCCACGGCGAGCCGAGCACCGTCAACGCGCATCCGCAGTATACCCGCGAAAAGCGCGTGGTGATCGTGCACAACGGCATCATCGAAAACTATCAGGAGATCAAGGAATCCCTGCTCAAAAAGGGCTACACGTTCGCCTCGCAGACGGATACCGAGGTCGCCGCCGCGCTGCTGGACAGCTATTATGCCGAGGCGGCCAAGCGGGAGAGCGATCCCCGCGCCCGCGCGCTCGACGCGATTCGCAACATGATGATCCGCGTGCGCGGCAGCTACGCGCTGGGGATCCTCTTCGGCGACCAGCCCGGCGTGATTTACGCCGCCCGCAAGGACAGCCCGCTGATCCTTGGGCGCTGCGACGGCGAGTATCAGGGGCACATGATCGCCTCCGACGTGCCCGCCGTGCTGAATTACACGCGCAGCGTCGTCTACATCGACAATCAGGAAATCGCCTGCCTCACCCGCGATGAGCTGCACGTCTATAACATCGACTGCGAGGAAATCGAAAAGCCGTTTGTGGAGATCAAGTGGGATGCCGCCGCCGCCGAAAAGGACGGCTACGAGCATTTTATGATGAAGGAGATCCACGAGCAGCCGCGCGCCGTGCGCGACACGCTCTCCCCGCGCATCAAGGAAAACGAGAGCGGCGAACGGTATATCGACCTGAGCGAAACCGGGCTGACGGACGAGGATTTCGCCTCCGTCTCCCACGTGTATCTCATCGGCTGCGGCTCGGCGTACCACGTCGGCATGGCGGCGCGCTACGTCCTTGAAAAGGCGGCGCGCGTCCCCTGCGAGGTCGATCTGGCGAGCGAATTTCGCTACCGCGACCCGATTCTGGAGGAAAGCGGGCTGGTCATCATCATCAGCCAGAGCGGCGAAACGGCCGACAGCCTGGCCGCGCTGCGCCTGTGCAAGGAGCGCGGCGTGCGGACGCTGGCGGTGGTCAACGTCGTCGGTTCCTCCATCGCGCGCGAGGCGGACAGCGTGATCTACACCTGGGCGGGGCCGGAAATCGCCGTCGCGACGACCAAGGCGTATTCCACCCAGCTCGCGGCGCTGTATCTGATCGCCGTCCATATGGCCGAAGTGCGCGGGCAGATCACCCCGGCGCGCCGCGAGGCGCTGATTGACGCGATGCTCGCCCTGCCGGATCAGATTGAGCGCGTGCTTTCCGACAAGGAGCGCGTGCAGTGGTACGCCAACAAGATGGCCGCCTGCAAGGATGTGTTCTTCATCGGCCGCGGGCTGGATTACGCCATCAGCATGGAGGGAAGCCTCAAGCTGAAGGAAATCAGCTACATCCATTCGGAGGCCTATGCCGCCGGTGAATTGAAGCATGGCACGATCAGCCTGATTGAGGACGGGGTGCTCGTCGTCGCCGTCGCGACCCAGCCGGAGCTGTTTGAAAAAGAGGTTTCCAACATGGTGGAGGTGCGCAGCCGCGGCGCAAGCCTGTTCGGCCTGACGACCTACGGCCAATACGCCATCGAGGATACCGTGAATTTCACGGTCTATGTGCCGCGAACCGATCCGCTGCTGACCACCTCGCTGGCCGTCGTGCCGCTCCAGCTTCTGGCTTATTACATCAGCTGCGCCAAGGGGCTCGACGTGGATAAGCCGCGTAACCTCGCTAAGAGCGTCACGGTGGAATAAGCGCTTTTCCAAGTTCAAAAATAAAGGCCGCTCGGTTCTGTGCCGAACGGTCTTTGTTATCGTTACGAAAGGTTTACTCGGCCAACTGCTGTCGGCCAATATGCACGACCAGCACGCCGTCGATCATCTGGATGCTCCCCTCCGCAGGGAAAACGGGCATGGCGCGCACATCGGCGCGGTTTGCGAACCGAGCGCGTTCTTCTTCGTCCGGCAAAGCGACGCGATAACCGAGCACCTGATTGAAATAAGGCGCATAGGTGCTTTCATAAGTCAGGGCATAGGTGGTATGGGTAAAGGATGATTCAAAACCGGGGCGCTTAAACAACAGCGGCGAATTGTATAAGTTGCCGGCGAATACAACGGACGTTTCACCGGCAACATAGCCGTCTGTCAACTCGACCCGATTGAGCACGCGGGTCACAAGTGAAAGGGTCGAACGAAATTCCAATTCACGCAGCGTGTAGAGCTGAGAGGAAAAGACAAGGCTGCATCCGTAAATGATGACAAAGGAAAACGAAACGGCGTAACGCAGGCATAACCTTGCTCCGCCATACTCCAGCAGCATCAGTGGAAGCGCCGCCATCAGAAAGAAGGCATAGAAAGTCAGCGCATATGTGATCCCTTTTGAAATGAAATAAACAGCGTTCAGCCCAAGCGGGAGCAGCAGCGTAAACGCCAGAAGAAAAAGAAGGCGGGGTATATCCATGCATCTGCGCTGCGCAGTTTGGACGAGTTCAAAAAAGCTGACGGCCAGGAGAAACAAATAGAGCGTGCTGACCACATGAGGCAGATGGCTTTCCGGCCGGAACAAATACTGAAACGGATATAGATAGGTTTCGCCCAACAGGCGCAGCATACTGCCCAAATCGTCGTATTTTCCGACGGAGGCCAAACCGTTGTAGGCGGATTGCGCCTGTATGCCGGTCAGACGCAGAGAAAGGGAATAGACGGCTGCATAGAGCAAAAGCGCGGTCAACAGGACGAAAAGTGCTTTCAAACCGAAAAGGATGACGTCGCGAAGGGGCTGCTTTTCAAGCGTCATCCGAATCAAAACAAGCAAAAACAGGACGATGGCGGTTTCAAGATAACTTTGATACAGCCCAAGCCCCGCAAACAGAATCGGCGCCCCGCCTAAAAAACCAAAACGATATTTCGCAGTGACATAGACGCAGAGCGCACAGCACAGGAAGGACAGCATGTAAACGTCCGTCCACGAAATATAAGAAGAATTGGCGATGGCGAAGGTGGCGTTGCCGGTCAATGCCATACAGAGCATCAGCAAGGAAGAACGGCGGGTAAGGCCGAGCAGCGAACAAACGACGCATGTGGCGCAGGCCAGAAAGAAATACGACAGAAACCCGATGACCGATGGAACGGGGATATCGCCGCGGATGCGCCAATAGATCGGCTGCATGAAACGGCCGAGCGAGATTTGCCAATCGGTGTTTTCGGTTTGCGAGATCAGGAGCGAATCATCTGAAAAATTCGGCGCAAGAAACCGAAATCCGTGCGCGAGAAAAAAGAAGACGGCGGTATAAACCAGTACGCGACGCACATTGGAGCGGGAAAATGAAAAAGACATGATGACGTCCTCACAGCTAAACAAAATGGTATGATATCTCCTATTAGTATATCACATCATGCACATTATGCAAATCGTTTTGTGGACTGGACGGGCGGAGGATGCGGCAAAGTTTTTCATTTTCCCTTGACGCGCCCCCCTTCAAGTGTTACAGTGGAAACAGGCGATGATAAATCGTATTCATTCCATCTTTGGCAGGAGGGACAGCGATGACGCTGCTTGAATATCGCATCTTTCACACGGTCACCCAGCAGGGCAGTTTTGCGCGCGCCGCGCAGATTCTGCACCTGACGCCCAGCGCCATCAGCCACGCCGTCAGCTCCATGGAGGAATCCTGCGGCTTTTCGCTCTTTGTCCGCGGCAAGGGCGGCGTTTCGCTCACCCGCAGCGGCGAGGCGCTCTATCCCGTGATTCGGCAGGTGCTTTCCGCCGACGAGGCGCTGACGCAGACGGTCGGCGAATTGAAGGGTGTTCAGCGCGGCAAGGTGCGCGTCGGCGCGTTCAACAGCGTGTGCGTGGCGTGGCTGCCGCAGCTCGTGGCGGAATACCGCGCGAAATACCCCGGCGTGGAAATCGAAATTGATCAGGGCACCTATGACGACGTGATCGAGTGGATCAAGACCGGCGTGGTGGATCTGGGCTTCCTCTCCACGGAATCCACGCGCGATCTGGCGGTGCGGCCGCTGTATCGCGACCGGCTGATGTGCGTAGCTCCGCGCGGATTTAAGACGAGAACGCCGGGCGTGATCGTCCCTGAGGAGATGCGCGCGGAGACGTTCGTTGTGCAGGGCGACGCGACCGACGCGGATGTGCAGGCGTTTTTGGCGAAATACCGCATCACGGTGCGGGCAACCTGCCGCGTGGTGGACGATCTTTCCACCATCGCGATGGTGGAGAGCGGGTTCGGCATCTGCATCATGCCGAGCCTGACGCTCGAACGTGTGCACGGCGACGTGGAGACCTACGCGATTGAACCGATGGAATACCGCGAGTTTGGCATTGCAGTGCTCAATCCGCAGATGATGGCTCCGGCCGTGCGGCAGATGGCGATGTTCATTGAGTCCTTCGCGCGGCAGAAGCGGCGCGAAGCGCTGGCGACGAACGCGGGCTTTGACCCGGAAAACACGTTCTGACGCGGCGCGTCGGCATTGAAACGGAATTGGAGACGTTGAAATCAACGAACCGCTCTTCTCCGCGCGGGGAGGGCGGCCTTTTTTCGCGCAAAAACGCCCGCGCAAGCGGGACATGGACGCTTTGCAGACTTCGGCGAAGGCGGGGGTCAACCCGCCTGATTGTGACAAAATTGTGAATCGCCCATGAAGCCGAAAAGACAATTTGACGAAACGATTGCCTTTTGGCCGCGCGTCGCGTATAATGAAGAACATGGTTTTGATGCCGTAACAAACCGGCGTAACGCCGGATGCATCGCCGAGAAAGAATGTAAATCCCGCGGTTTCGCGCCCGCTGCGAAACGGATGCGGAAGGATTTGCATAACAAAATGGAGGGAAAACCTGATGAAGAAGAGTTTGCTGGCTCTGATGCTGGCCATTGCGCTGGTTTCTCTGACTGCGTGCGGCTCGAAGGTGAAAGAGCCGGAAGCGACGGCGACGCCGGTTGTGACCGAAGCGCCGACGGCCGAACCGACGGAAGCGCCGACGGCTGTGCCGACCGAAGCGCCGACGGCCGAACCGACCGAAGCGCCGACGGCTGTGCCGACCGAAGCGCCGACCGCCGAACCGACCGAAGCGCCGACCGCTGAGCCGACGGAAGCGCCGACCGCTGTGCCGACCGAAGCGCCCGCTGCGACCGAAGAACCCGTGGCCGAGGAAGCGGCGCTGACGCTTTCGGACGACGTGCTGGCCTCCGCCTACAACGGCGCGGTGACGGTGCTGAAATCCGAAATTCAGGATGAATACGACCAGATGCTCAGCCAGTATGTCGCTTACTACGCGCAGTACGGCTACAGCGTGGACGAGTATGACACGGAATTGCAGGCTTCCGTCGCGCAGGAGACGGTGCAGACCAAGCTGAGCACCGCCATCGTCCGCCACTACGCCGCGCAGAACGGCTATGAGCTGACCGAGGAAAAGAAGACCGAGCTGGCCGCGCAGGTGAAGACCGCGCTGGACAACACGCGCGAATATCTGGAAAGCTACCTCTCCGCTTACGGCTTCACCGGCGACGAGCTGAACGCCGCCGTGGAGGAGCAGATGGCGCAGGCCGGTTATACCGAGGATACCCTGATGGACAGCGCCGAGCTGAACGACGTGCTCAATTTCCTGTATGAGCGGGCGACGGCGGATGTGACCGTGACCGAGGACGAGGTCAAGGCGGCGTTTGACGAGAAGGTGGCCAAGCAGAAGGAAAGCTATGCCAGCGTGGATACCTTCATCAACGACTATGTGAATGAAAGCGAAATCCTCTACACGCCGGAAAACGTGCGCCTGATGGAGTGCATCTTTGTGGCCAGCGTGGAGGGCGAGGCGACCGAGGACGAAGCGACTGCCGATGAGGCGACTGCCGATGAGGCGACTGCCGACGAGGCGACTGTGTCCGAAGCGACGGCGGGCGAAGCGGCGGATATCGCGTCCATGACCGGCTATGCCAAGGCGAAGGCGATTGCCGCGGCGATTGCGGGCGGCGCGGACTTCGAGGAGAGCATGAAGGCCTATAACGAGGACAGCTCCACCGAAGAGCAGATGCTGCGCGGCTATCCGGTGGCCGAAAACAGCACGACTTACGGCGACGAGTTCACGGCGGGCGCGATGGCGCTTGAACATGTGGGCGACGTTTCCGACGTGATCGTGACCGACTACGGCTACTTCATCCTGCGCTATGCGAAGGATCTGGAATCCGGCGAGGCGGACTTTGAGGCCCGCAAGGAGACCGAGACCGAGGAAACCCTGACCAACAAGAAGAACGACGCATATTCCGCCTTTATCGACACCATTCTGGATGAAGCGGACATTCAGGTCGGCGATCTGAGCCAGATGTATCACGTCTACGTCGGCGAGGCGGTCGAGGCGACCGTTGCTTATGCCTCCGTGAACGCGGATACCAAGCTGCTGGATATGCCGGGCGGCGACGCTGTGGCCGATATGAAGGCCGGCGCGTCCGTGGACATTTTGGGCAGCATCGACGCGGACGGCAAGACCTATTCCTTCGTCGCCGTGCCGGGCACGGAGATCAAGGGCTATGTCGGCGCGGATATGCTCGACGAGATGGCGGAGGATGCGGCGCTGGCCGTGGACAACGCCGCGCTGGTTTCCCGCGTCGAGCAGATCGACAAGAACCCGACCTTCACCATCGCGATGAATGACGGCTCGCTGATCTACGGCGAATTGTACCCGGAGAAAGCGCCGGAGAGCGTGGGCAACTTCGTCTCCCTCGCCAACGGCAGCTTCTATGACGGCCTGACCTTCCACCGCGTGATCTCCGGCTTTATGATTCAGGGCGGCGATCCGAACGGCGACGGCACCGGCGGACCGGGCTACGCCATCCGCGGCGAGTTCAGCAGCAACGGCGTGGAGAACGACCTGAGCCACGTGCGCGGCGTGTTGAGCATGGCGCGCTCCAGCGCGAACGATTCCGCCGGAAGCCAGTTCTTCATCATGCATGCGGACAGCGACTATCTGGACGGCAACTACGCCGCGTTTGGTATGGTGCTCGGCGGTCTGGATACCGTGGACGTCATCGCCTCTGTGCCGACCGACAGCAACGATAAGCCGCGCACCGAGCAGGTGATGCGCACCGTGTATGTCGAGACTTACGGCAAGACGTATACCTTCACCAAGCTGGAGGACTGATCCGCCCTGAGGGCGCGCGGCAGCGCGGCTGAAGGAATCAACCAAAGCGGCCTTCTTTCGAAAGAAAGAGGGTTGCTTTTTTTTGCGCCTTTTGCTATAATCGTTGAGCAACCCTTGCGGACTGTTCGAAACCATCCAGTCCTTAAACAAAACTATGGGCCGAAGGCGCGCTGCGCCTTCCAAGCGGCTCAGGCCGTTTTTTTATTGTAAAGTTTGGTCACGTGCACTGATCTGCCGCCTGATGCATACATGCGGCGGAAGTACATGCGGCCTTAGGCCGCCCGCCGCTTGCCCTGTCGTTTTGCCGGTTAGCAAAATGAACAAGGAGATCGTTATCCATGAGCGCTTTGAAACCCCAAGACACCCGCGCGCTGGCTCGCGGCGCCATCATCGCCGCGCTGTATACCGCGCTGACCGTTCTGCTGGCCCCGCTGAGCTACGGCGAGGTGCAGATTCGCTTCTCCGAGGCGTTTACCCTGCTGCCGATCCTGATGCCGGAGGCCGTGCCCGCGCTGCTGGTGGGCTGCCTGCTGGCCAACATCCTCGGCGGCTGCACGATTTTCGATATCGTGTTCGGCTCGCTGGCCACGCTGCTGGCCGCGCTCTGCACGCGCCGCCTGCGCGAAAAATTCTGGCTGGCCGCGCTGATGCCGGTGCTGTTTAACGGCGTGATCGTCGGCGCTGTCGTGCATTTCTGCTATTCCCCGGCGATTGCGCTGCCGCTGTGCATGCTCTCCGTCGCCGCGGGCGAGGCCGTCGCGTGTCTGGTCGTGGGTCCGCTGCTCATCGGCGTGCTGCGCCGCGTGCCCGCCTCCGTGCTGAACTAAATCCCTTTTCCTCTTGACAAAGCCGCCCGCTCGGCGGTATTGTGTATGCATCGCGGAAGAGTCTTTCCCGAAAGCATATCCATTTGTCAGGAGGTTTTATTTATGCGGATTGCGCTGATCAACGAAAACAGTCAGGCGGCAAAGAACGCGGCGATCGAGGCCGCGCTCAAGAAGGTCGTCACCCCGATGGGGCATCAGGTCGATAACTACGGCATGTACGGCAAGGAAGGCGAAAGCCAGCTGACCTATGTGCAGAACGGTATTCTCGCCGCGATTCTGCTCAACTCCGGCGCGGCGGATTACGTCGTCACCGGCTGCGGCACGGGCGAGGGCGCGATGCTGGCGCTCAACAGCTTCCCGGGCGTGCTCTGCGGCCATGTGGTCGATCCCTCCGACGGCTTTATGTTCGCCCAGATCAACGACGGCAACGCGGTATCCATGCCGTTTGCAAAGGGCTTCGGCTGGGGCGCTGAATTGAACCTCGAATATACGTTTGAAAAGCTCTTCGGTTTTGGCAGCGGCAACGGCTACCCGGCGGATCGCGTCGTGCCGGAGCAGCGCAACAAGAAGATCCTCGACGCGGTGCGCGCTCATACGCTCAAGGATCTGATCACCTGCCTCAAGGGCATTGACCAGGAGCTGGTGCGCGGCGCGGTTGCGGGCGAGCATTTTGCCGAGCTGTTCTTCGCCCACGCGAAGGATGAAAACATCATCGCCTACGTCCGCGAGCTGCTGGGCTGAGCGCGAAAAGGGGGGGCGTTGTATGCTTCTTGATCTTTCCTATCTGAGCTATCCGCTGCCGCCGGATATCCAGCGGCTTTACGAGGCCGGCGACTTTGCGCGCATGGATCGCGTCATCCGCCTGCGGCTCGACGATCCGCGCGTGCCCGAGGCGCTGAAAGCGCGCCTGCGCGTGCAGACGGAGCTGGCGTATGAGATTTTGCGCGCCTATCCGTATACGCAGGCGCAGATGCTTGAAATCCTCCAAAGCCATGTGAAGGACTTTGAGGAGGAGGAGCTGGAAACCCTGCGCGACGACGGCACGCTCGACTGGCGCTATGTGAACGGCGAGGTGCGGTTTAAGGATAACGCGCTGTCCGGGCTGCTGAAAACGCGCGCGGAATACGCCGCGCGGGCGACCGATCCCGAAGTGAAAAGCGGCGCGAAGGAAAGCGCCCGCCAGCTTCACGAGATCATCGCCAAGATGAAAGCCAACGGCGGCGTGCACGCGCGCTTTGAGCTGCACGAGCAGCTGACGATCCGCAGCGACCGCCTCACGCCGGGCGAAACGCTGCGCGTCCACCTGCCGATGCCCATCGTCGGCGCGCAGGTGAAATCCGCCGCGCTGCTCGGCGCGTCGCATCCCGTCGCGTTCCTCGCGCCGGAGGACGAGCCGCAGCGCACGATCTACTTTGAACTTCCGTATCAGCCGGGCATGACGGTCAGCGCCGACGTCGCCTATGAAATCGACGCGCCGTATCAGCAGCCGCACGCGCGCGACGTCTACGCCGAGCAGCCGGTGTTCGACACCGAGGAACAGCCGCCGCACGTGGTCTTTACGCCGTATCTGCGCGCGCTGGCCAAGGAAATCGTCGGGGCTGAGACGAACGCGCTGCTCAAGGCGCGCAAAATTTACGATTTCATCACCACGCAGGCGGTCTATCGCTTCATGCCGCCGTATCTGACGGTGACGAACATCCCGGAATATTTCCTGAGCGGGCTGCGCGGCGACTGCGGCGTGCAGGCCATCACGTTTGTGACGCTCTGCCGCCTGTGCGGCGTTCCGGCGCAGTGGCAGAGCGGCCTGTATACCAAGCCGGACAGCGCGGGGCACCACGACTGGGCGCGGTTCTATGTCGCGCCGTTCGGATGGCTGTTCGCGGATTGCTCGTTCGGCGGCTCGGCCTATCGCGCGGGCGATCTGGATCGCTGGAATTTCTATTTCGGCAACCTCGAGCCGTGGCGCATGCCGACGTGCAGCGCGTTCCAGCAGGAGTTCAACCCGCCGCGCAGGTTCCTGCGGTATGATCCGTATGACAACCAGAGCGGCGACGTCGAGAGCCTGACGCGCAGGCTGTACGCGGATGAGTACGAGCACGACTGCCGTGTTCTTCGGTACGAGGAAATGGAATAAAACGACGGGGACGCGCTCGCCTTCAGGGCGGCGCGTTCCCGAATGTTTGCTCAAAAACAAATCGCAGAATACATATCACAAGACAAACGATGCTTGCGAAAAAACGCTTGATTTTGCAAAAAAAACGCGCCATTATCGCCCGTGTAAAAGGTTTCTTGCGTGACTTTTGCGCAGAACGTGGGCTATGATCTTACCAAAGAGAAAATCCGCCCGGCGGTCTGCTCCGGGGCGGCGCATGGGGGCGAGATCATCGTGAATGGCAAAACGTATTTTCGCGAGCGCTGCGCGCGCAGGGGAATCTGCTGCGACGCATGGTTCAAACTCGGCGCGCAAAGTTCCGTGAACAACGGCGGCTATGTGTATCACTGCCCGCCGGAGTTGAGGAAGGACGGACAGCGCTACGCCGTCAATTATGTGCGGGAGAGGGAGCTGTATATCGCGTGGAACGTGACGAGCCCCGACGCGCAGGGGCAGACGGTCTTCCGCCAGCTGCAAGATGCGCTGGAGGGCGCGGAGCCGAATCGCCTGCTGGCTGTGGAGAAGGCGGCGGGGCACCGCGGCTGGGGAAAAGAGACGGTGTATGTCTTTGGCCGGGACGCGGCGGATGCGTTTTTGGACGTCGTGATGGCGGAAGAAATCGGCGACCGCGGCCAATGAAGGAATCCAGAAAAAAATGGACGCTTCTCTGTGTTTGGAGAAGCGTCCATTGTTCATATAAACCAATCATTGAGCAAAAAGCGAATGTTGCACAAAGCGCGGGCGCGCCCGCTTAACTCCTTCAGTCAGCTTCGCTGACAGCTCCCTCGAAGAGGGAGCTCTTTATCAGGTTATTTTCCGTCTAAGCAATAAGTTACGCCGTGCCCGTAGGGGCGCGCATCGCGCGCCCGTTATTGGAATTTGTGCAAAATCTCGGATTTGCTCATTTCCGGGGAAGATTACTCGAGCAGCTCCAGAAACTCCGCCGGGACGAGCGACAGCAGGGAGATCAGCTTCTGCTGGAGGCGCTCGGAGGCGCGGCTTTGCAGCGCGGCGAGCTCTTCGCCGGTCGCGACTTCAAACTGGGTCTCCTGAAGGGCGGCGGTTTCCGCCGCGTCGTAAGCCCACGAGGAAACGGCGGTGTCAAAGCCGATGGTGACGGGCAGGCCGCCGGCATTGACGGTCTCGTTCATGTAAACGCTGCCGGAGAGCGCGCCGTCGCCCGGCTCGATGAGATGGCCGCTCTCCACGAGGATGTCGATGGGGTCGTCGCTTTCGTCATAGATATTGGCGGTCATGAAGACCGTGCTCTTTTCGCCGCCCGTGGCGGTCAGGCTGGTCAGCCCTTCGCCGTTGTAGACGATGCGCAGGCCGCTGTTCTCGTCCGGCTCGCTTATCGTCATGGAGAACGTGGTCTTGTAGCCCGGCAGATTCTCCTCGATGGTGACGGCGGTTTCCGTCACGGCGTAATACAGGTTGAGCTCGGTGGACTGAACGTTGAGCTCGACGGAGAAGGCGTTGGGATCGGCCGGATCGAGAACGAGGGTCATCTCCGCGTCCACACGGTCGGAGAGGTCGCCCTCGTCGTCCGCTTCCAGCATGGTCAGGGTGAAGACGGTGGCGTTTTCCGTTTCGCCGGGGTTGATCTGGAGATAGAGCGCGACGGTTTCATCATCCAGCGTCTGCGCCGCGGTGAGGTAGAAGGGCAGGCCGTCGTCGCTGTAGCCCACCAGAATACCGAGCGTGGCGTCTTCAAGCATGAGCGAGTCGGCAAATTCGCGCATACCGTCGAAAAACTCCGCGGTGGTCGTGGTGCGGGTCGTTTCGCCGCTGTCGCTGGTGAAGGTCACCGTGGTGTTCGCGACGAGCCGCTCGATGTAGGGCAGAAGTGCGTCGTCCCGCTCCATCTGATCGGCCAGCGTGCGGAAGAGGCGGCCCAGATCCTCGGCGGTGCAGGTGACGGAGATTTCGTGATCGACCGCCGGATAATCGCCCTCGGCCGCCACGTTGTCGCGCTGCTGAATATCCAGCGAGGCGAGGAAGTCGGCGAACGTGGCCAGATACGGCTCAATCAGCTTGCCGATTTCCTCGGCGGCCTGCGCGACGACGGTGGAAAGCTCCGCCATGGCGCTGTCCCAATCCACGTCGCGGAGCGCCATGATCTGGTTCACCTCGTCGTCGGTCAGGCCGAACAGCCGCAGCAGGGTTTCCCAGCGGATGCTCAGGCGCTCGCCCTCGATCAGGTTGCTCTCGATGCTGATGCCGTCGAGGGTCAGGTTCGCCGCGGCGGTGACAAAGACGTTGTCGCCGGAGGGCGCGGTATACGAGCCGCCCAGCTCCACGCGATAGCCGTCTTCGAGCTTGCCGAAGCCGCCCGCAAGGCGGACGCCGCTGATGACCTCCATCAGCGCGTCAATCTGCGCCTGGCTCTCCTCGTCGTCCGCCAGCATGGAGAGAATTTCGTCGCCAAGCTGGAAGGTCAGGCGCGTTTCGCCGCCGACAACCTGCCCCGCGTCCAGCGCGGCGTCGATCAGCGCCTGCGTCCGCTGGCCGGACACATAAGCGTCCTCCGCCAGCGCGCAGGGGAAAATCAGCGCGAGGCACAGGAACAGAGCCAGAAGAAGCGTGTGGGTCTTTTTCATGGGTCAACCTCCTTATCAATCGGTCGGGACGATGCAAGCAACGTCAGACAGGGAATTCATCAGCTTCATTATAGAAGAAATGCCGGAAATCGTCAACGATATGACGATAAATTTCATTGAACGACTGACTGCGGATGAATTTTTTCAAAAAAAGTGGCCGAGATACATTGACAGGCGAGGTATATGGAGATATACTGTATCTCGTCGGAGGTGATGAAATGCTCAATTCATCGGACATCCTTCGCGGTTATACCGATACGATCATCCTCGCGCAGCTTGCCGAAGGCGACAGCTACGGCTATGTCATCAGCAAAAACGTGCAGGAGATCACCCGCGGGGAATTGCAGTTGAAAGAGGCGACCCTGTATACGACGTTCCGGCGGCTCGAAGCGGCCGGGATGATCGAATCCTATTGGGGCAACGAAAACGCAGGCGCGCGCAGGCGCTATTACCACCTGACCGAAAAAGGGCGCGCGCTCTTTGCGGAAAATCAGGCGGACTGGCGCAAATACCGCGCCGTGATATCCGAACTGTTTGGAATGGAGGACGCATCAAGATGATGAACAAGCAGATTCGCAGAATGATCGATGAAATTTTTGCCGATATGAAGATGACGGCGGATAACCTCGCCCTGCGCGACGAGATGATGGCCAACGCGCAGGCGCGCTTCGAGGATTCCGTTCGCGCGGGCAAGACGGAGGAGGAGGCCTTCGCCGAGGTGGCCGCGTCGCTGGGCGACGTGCAGAGCCTGCTGCACGACATGAACGCCGAAAAGCCGGGCGAAGACAAAGAAAACAAAGAAGATAAAGAAGAAAAGACCGAGGAAAAGGCCGCGAAAGCCGAAACGGACGACGCGCCGGATTTTGAGGTCAGAACCGAAAAAACGCCGGATATCGGCGACGTGCTGGGCAAGGCCTTCGGCGCGCTGGGCGACGTGGGCAAGCAGATTGTGCCGCAGGCGCAGAAGCTGGTTCGGCAGGTGGACGACCTGACGGGCGGCATGATCGGCGGCATCGGCAAGGTGGTCGGCAAGGGGCTGAGCGACGCGCAGAAGGCGGCGGGCAAGGCGATTGACAAGCTATCCGGCGACAAGGGCGAAATCGTCGTCGATTTCGGCGAGGAAAAGCCCAAGGCTCCGGCGGCGCTGCGCGAACGCGCCCAAAGCATCCGCGCCGAGGCGGAGCTCAAGCAGGCGGCGGGCGATCAGGAGGGCGCGCGGGCGCTGCGCGCAAAGGCCTACGCGCTGGAGACCGAGGCCGACGAGGTGGAAAAGAAGCTCGCCAAGCTGGCCGAGCAGGAAAAGGCCGAAAAGACAGAAAAAGCCGAGAAGACCGAAACGGACGACGAGCTTGATGCGCTCCGGCGCGAGATGGACGCGATGCAGGAAAGCCTGAACGCCGACGCGGCGCAGGTGGAGGCGGACGCGGGCTGCCCCAACGAGCCGATTGACATCGACGACGTGGTGCGCGACGCGGAGAACGCGGCCAGACAGGCCAAGCCGCTCAGCGGCGCGCCGGGCATGGTCGTCATCAGCCGCTATCCGGCGGCGGGGCTGCGCGAGGTGAACGTGAGCCTCGATTCCGACGACGTCACCGTAAAGGCGGCGGACGGCACGGATGTGCTCGTCGAATGGGAGGCCGGGCGCGAGGATGTGGAGCAGCCGACCGTGACGATGGAGGAGCACACGCTGAACGTGCGCCGCGCGAACCCGGATGTGTTCAAGACGTTCTTCTCCGTCTTCCAAAAGGAGGGCGGCAAGGTGACGGTGCGCGTGCCGCGCGGTTATGCCGCCGACTACGTGCTCGGCACGACCTCCGGCGACATCCGCCTGTACGCCATCGACGTGGACAAGGTGAAGGTGAACACGACCTCCGGCGATGTGCGCGTCGAGCCGGACGCGGGCATCCGCGCAAAGGAAATCGACGTGACGACGATCTCCGGCAGCGCGACCGTCAGCGCCTGCGCGGGCGACGTGGTGGTCAACACCGTTTCGGGCAGGCAGTTCGTCTCCTGCGACGCGAACCGGACGGATCTGAGCGTTGTTTCCGGCAGGATTCACGCCGAGGGCGCGAGCGAGGAATGGGAGATCAACAGCGTTTCCGGCGACGTCGAGGTGCTCTGCACCGTCGCGCCGACGCGCAAGATGCAGTTCAACTCCATGAGCGCGAACGCGCATGTGGCGCTTCCCGGCGACATCCGCGGGTTTGTGGCCGATATCAGCAGCATGAGCGGGAAGGTTGTCAACGAGTTCGGCCCGAACCGCTACGGCACCTGCGCCCTGCCGATTCACATGGATACCATGAGCGGCAAGCTGATGATTACCCGCTTGTAAGCATACGGGGTGAAGACGATGTGGGATAAAATCAAAGAGATCGTAAGCCTGATTTTCGGCAGCAGGCTCGTTGTCGAGGGTACGGGGCGAACCTTTGTCAAAGTGCCGATGTGGCTGGCCGTGCTGGCGTGCGTCGCGAGCATCCGTCTGGCGGTGCTGACGGCGCTGCTGGTCGTGCTTTTCGGCATGCGGGTTCGCGTGGTCAAGGCCTGAGGAGGGATGAGCATGGATTTTGAAACCATCAAAAACAATGCGGTGAACGCTTTTCGCCAGCTATCCGTGCTGCGGGTGATCGTCACATCCCCCAACGAGAAGGTGGCGGATGTGCCCGCGCTGTATGCGCTGGCCGCCCTGCTGCTCGCGCCGTGGGTCTGCGCGGCGGCGCTCGTGCTCGGTTTTCTGTTCAAATACGGCATCCGGTTTGAAAAAGACGCGGTGAAGATGAACTGAAGGACAAACGATTTCCGGCGCGCTAACCTCCCTCAAAAGGGAGGACTTCGAACCTGAATACATCCATATAAACACGAATCGGGACGAACCGTTCATGGTGCGCCCCGGTTTTTTCATAAAAAAATGAAATTTTCGCCCGTTTGCTTCGTCTATATCAGTAGAAGGGAGGAATTTCACGATGAAAACAATATGGGGCGCAATCCTGTTTGCGCTGATGCTGCTGACGGCCTCGGCGCTGGCCGCCGACCTCGATACGCCGCGAATTGGCGCGGCGGTCTGCGCGCCGGAGGAGGAAAACGGCTCGGTTGTGCTGCATGAAGCGCCGGACGGGCGGAGCAAAACGCTGATGCGCTATTTTCAGGGCGCGCCGCTGCAAGTGCTCGACCTTGCGGACGGCTGGGCGCATGTGCGCATGGGGATGACAGGCGAATCGCTGGAGGGCTATATTCGGCAGGAACGATTGAAATACGGCGCGGAGGCGATGCGCGAGGTGCAGCAATACGCCGAAATGCCCGCATTTGACGAGGACGCGCTGATTTATGAAGCCTGCGACAGGCAATCCGGGGTGATTGATACCGTCACGGCGCCGTGCGGCGTGAAGCTCATGGGCTATAACGGCCAATGGGCGGCGGTCTGGGGCGAAAACGGCTTTATCCCCATGACAGGGACGATCCGGCCGGGACGATGGACTTCGTTCTGGCGGGTTCTGCCGCTGGCGGGCGAACTCACGCGGGACGAGGCCGTGCGGAAACTGCGCGAATGGGTGCCCCAAAAGCGGGAAGAATGGAACATTTCCGAGGTCTACACGGATGCGAGGGTGCTGGATGAGGAGATGCGCTGGGATTGCAGCGATTTGTTTTACGAGCCGCTGACGGGCAAGACGTATTATCACGTCTATATGGATGATCCGCTTCTCATGGACGGGCGGAAATGGTCGATGGATACGCTGATGGTGGAGATGTCCGCGAAGGGCGAGGTGATGGAGGTTTACAACACCCTGCCGCAAACGGGCGTTGCCGTCTGCGCGCCGGTGGAGGAGAGCGACACGGTGACGCTCTACGCCGAGCCGGACGAGAGCAGCGACATGCTGTTCCATTATTACAGCGGCACGGTGGCGGAGGCATTGGAGGTTCAGCGCGCGTGGATCCGGGTGCGCATCGGTCAAGGCGAGGCGGCGCTGGAGGGCTGGATGCCTGCGCGCGACTTGACCTACAGCGTATGGCGGGAGCGTGACGTGGCGCACGTCGTTCGGTGGTACACCGACGAGGCGGGCGAACAGGCGGTTTACGCTGCGCCGGATGAAAACGCGAAGGTGCTGCGCCAAACGCTGCCGAGCGGAATTGTGGAAGTGAACGGAATCGGCACGGACGGCTGGGTGCAGCTGAGCTGGTACGACAACGAGCCTGCAACGGGTTTTGCGCGTCTCGGAGACGATACGGAATTGGGCAAGCCGATGCGTGCGGAGGTGTATCATGTCGATCCGCTGGACGATGAATTGAGCTTTGAAGAAGCGGAGGAAAAGGCGCGTGAATACGCCTGGCAATACGGAAAGAAGCATGGAAAAGGCTGGAAGCGCTCCAAAAAAGCCGTGGACGGCGCGGCATGCGAAATGCAGTTGATGTATGTCGAGCAGACGAGGCAGGCGGACTATTGCGTCTGGTTTTATCAGGCGGGAAACGAGGAGGACGGAATTGCCGTGGAGATGACCCCGCAGGGCGAGCTGATCGCAGCGGACGAGGGATTCGGCTGACTTGCATCGCGGGCGAAATTGTGGTAAGCTGAGAGCACGCAACAAAGGAAAGGCGGCTTGACGATGCAAAACCCGAACATTCCCGAGGACTGGAAGCAGACGATCAGGGGCTATGTCCCGAAGGACGAACGCGAGGCGGCGGAGAAGGCGGAAATACTGACCCTGATTGACCGGGAAGGCGAGCGGCTTCTGACGCGGGACTGCGCCTACGCGCACGTGACGGCTTCCTCCGTCATCGTCAACCGGGCGCGCACGAAAACGCTGATGGCGTTCCACAAGATCTATCAGAGCTGGGCATGGACGGGCGGCCACGCGGACGGCGAAACCGACCTGCTGCACGTCGCGATGCGCGAGGCGCGGGAGGAGACGGGCATCGAGCGGCTCAGGCAGATCGGAAACGGCGCGGCTTCGCTGGAGATTCTGCCGGTCTGGGCGCACGTGAAGCGCGGGAAGGCGGTCGGCAGCCACCTGCACCTGAACGTATCGTATCTGTTTGAGGCAGACGACGCGCTGCCCCTGCGCGTGGCGGAGGACGAGAACAGCGCCGTCGGCTGGATTGCGATTGACCGGCTGGCCGAATCCGTTCGGGAGAAGGACATGCTGCCGACTTATGAAAAGCTGCTCAGCAGGACGAACGTTTGTTAATTCCTTACAATCAATATGCGATTTGACTTGAAGAAAGGTGATAAATTCCGTATACTATAAGCGAAGAAAGGAGAAAGAGCCGAAAAGGCCAAGCGAACATTTTAAGGCAATCCCAAGGCAAAGGAGGCCGATTTCATGGTTACACGTTTTGTGATTAAGGATGCGCATGTTCCCGCTGGGATCGTTGAAACGATGGAGCGCAGAATCCATCAGCGTATGGACGCCTATTTCAAGGATGAGGCCGAGGGCGATACGGTGATCAGCGTTCACATTACGGAACAGAAGAACACCTACAAGGTCGAAATGACCATGCCCTACATGGGTCACACACTTCGCACGGAAAACCAGGAGCGGGAGATTTCCCTCCCCGCGCTGGATAAAGGTATAGATGTTCTGGAGCGGCAGATGAAGAAGCTCAGGACGCGCCTGGCGCGCGACTTGAGGAAGAAGCCGCCGGTCGCGGACGCTGTGGCGGACGCGGACGAGGAAGAGATCGCGGTGGTCCGCGTGAAGCGGTACGCATCCAAGCCGATGAGCGTTGAAGACGCGATTCTGGAAATGGACATGCTCGGTCATTCCTTCTACATGTTCAACAATGTCGAAACGGGCAGAGCCGCGACGGTGTATCGCCGCAAGGATGGCGGCTGCGGCCTGATCGAGCTGGAAAACCTGTAAACGACAGCGAAAACTCGCTGGCAGGCAACAACGAGGCCGCCTGAGGGGCGGAAAAAGAAAGGGTGAGTCCGATGCAGCCGGGTATGAAAGCCGTGGTCGCCGTGCTGGTGGTCGCGCTGATCGCTGTGATCGGTTTGATTGTTATGTCGCAGGGGAAAAGCGCGCAGAAGCCTGCACCCACGGTGACCGCGACGCCGGAAACCACCGCAGCGCTGGAACAGGAGCCGAAAGCCACCGCCGAATTGGCGCAGGGCGATGACGCCGCGCAAGATACGATGTATGAGGGCGCGTTGGCTGGGCTGACCGAAGAAGAGATCGCCAAGATGGCGCTCGCCGAAGAGGAATCCAGCGAAAGGCAAAGCGATATCGGGGCGGAGGATTCCGTTGACTGACGGATCAGGCTTCATCCTCCGCATATAAAACCCATTCGGACGTGCGCGGGTGCGCGCGTGGAGCCAAAGGAAAATCAAAGGATAGCGGCCGGGAGAGCGTCGGAAAGGGGCGCTGCCCGGCCGTTTTGACGTGCGCGGCGCAGGCGCGGGAAGGAGGGGACGGACATGAAAGAGAGAGCCTATATCGCAATCGACCTGAAATCCTTCTTCGCCTCCGTGGAGTGCCGGGAGCGCGGCCTCGATCCGCTGGACACCAACCTTGTCGTGGCGGACGAGAGCCGGACGGACAAGACCATCTGCCTGGCTATCACGCCCACGCTCAAGCGCTGCGGCCTCTCCGGCCGGGGGCGGCTGTTTGAGGTCAGGCAGCGCGTCCGGGAGGCGAACGCGCTCCGCCGGCGCAGCGCGCCGGGGCGAAAGCTGGAAGGCACGTCGCATTTTTTCTCGGAGCTGCAAGCCAATCCGTCTCTGGCGATGGATTTCATCATCGCGCCGCCGCGAATGGCGTATTACATGGCGTACAGCAGCCGAATCTATCAGATTTACCTCAAATACATCGCGCCGGAGGATATCGTGGTCTATTCCATCGACGAGGTGTTCATGGATGCGACGGATTACCTGAGCACATACGGGCTTTCGGCGCACGACCTCGCCATGAAGATCATCCTCGACGTGCTGGAAACGACCGGCATCACGGCCACCGCGGGAATCGGCACAAACCTGTTTCTGTGCAAGGTGGCGATGGACATTGTGGCCAAGCACATGCCCGCCGATCAAAACGGCGTCCGCATCGCGGAGCTGGACGAGATGAAATTCCGCCGCGAGCTCTGGGCGCACCAGCCCATCACGGATTTTTGGCGCGTGGGGCGGGGTATCGCCCAAAAACTGGAGCAGAACGGGATGGTGACGATGGGCGACGTCGCCCTCTGCTCGGAGCGCAGCGAGGATCTGCTCTACCGGCTGTTCGGAAAAAACGCGGAGCTGCTCATCGACCACGCATGGGGCTGGGAGCCGACGACCATCGAGGCGATCAAGGCGTATCGGCCGAGTACGAACAGCATCAGCTCCGGGCAGGTGCTGCATTGCCCTTACGAGGCGGAGAAGGCGCGGCTCGTTATCCGCGAGATGGCGGATTTGCTCGTGCTGGATTTGGTGGACAAGGGGCTTGTCGCCGACCAGATGGTGCTGACCGTCGGCTATGACGTTGAAAACCTGACCGACCCGGCGCGGCGGGCGAAGTATCGCGGCCGGATTGAAACCGACCCCTACGGGCGGCAGGTGCCCAAGCAGGCGCACGGCTCGATCAACCTTGACGGCTACACCTCCTCCACGCGCCAGATCATGCGCGCGGTGACGGAGCTGTTTGATCGGATTGTGGACAAAAATCTGCTGATCCGCCGTATGTACGTCGTGGCCAACCGCGTTTTGCCGGAGGCGGACGCGCCGAAGAAGCGCGACGACGCCGTTCAGCTCGATTTCTTCACGGACTACGCCGCCGAGGCGGAGAAGCAGAAGGCCGAGGACGAGGCCTTGGCGCGGGAGCGGCGGATTCAAAACGCCACGCTCGCCATCAAAAAGAAATACGGAAAAAACGCGCTTTTCAAGGGAATGAATCTCGAAGAAGGCGCGACGGCCAAAGACCGAAACGCGCAGATCGGCGGGCACAAGGCATAAAACGATCGGCGCTCAAAAGCAAAAATCCGGTTTGAAGGAGAAAGGAGGGACGCGGGATGAACCCGAACGGCAAATACGACGAGATCATGGGGCTTGCGCACCACGTCTCCAAAACGCGGCCGCAGATGCCGATGGCCGACCGCGCGGCGCAGTTCGCGCCCTTTGCCGCCCTCACCGGCTACGACGCGGTCATCCGGGAAACCGGAAGATTGACCGACGCGCGGATCGAGCCTGACGAGGAAGCGCTGACCGCGCTGAACATGAAATTCCGGCTGCTGATGGACGCGCTGGGCGACGCGCCGGAGATCACCCTGCTCGTCTTCCGGCCGGACGCGCGAAAGGCCGGGGGCGCATACCTGACCGTGACGGGCAGGGTCAGGAAGGTGGACGAATACAAGCGCCTGATGACCTTGCAGGACGGGACGAAAATCCCGATGGACGATATTCTGGATATGACCGGGGCGCTGTTTTCGCCGCTTGAATAACGCGCCCGATTGTCCCCTGCCGGCAAAAGAAAAAGAACGAAACGGGGGCGAATCAAAAACGTTTTGAAGAAATTTCAAAAAAAGGTTGACAAAAATCGTGTAATCGTGTATTATATATTTCGTCGCCGCGCTCGACACGATCAAGCGATGCGGCGGTCCAGCTCGGGAGCATAGCTCAGCTGGGAGAGCATCTGCCTTACAAGCAGAGGGTCACAGGTT
>ERZ772820.779-NODE-779-length-28543-cov-8.768218_pt1 | contig 28543 bp, 35 predicted proteins | sample MGYA00511377_ERZ772820 | MGnify/ENA primary metagenome ERZ772820 (study PRJEB29015, sample SAMEA2737684) | human gut metagenome | biome: human gut; feature: human-associated habitat; material: faeces | place: China | collected 2012 ... | reverse complement strand
AGATTTTGCCAATGGTGAAACCCGACTGGGACAACATAGGCAAGATTGTGTGTGACGCCCTGAACGGTATCGCCTACAAGGATGATGCCGCTATCACAGACGCCACAGTCTGCAAGCGATACGGCACCCGCCCATGCGTGGCGGTTCGTCTTACCGGAGAGGAGGCGCCCCGTGACACAGTGTGAACGTATCCTACGGCATTTGCAGGACTACGGAAGTATCACTCAGGCCGAGGCGGTTACCGAGTACGGCTGTTACCGGCTGGGTGCTAGAATTTGGGATTTGAAAGCGCAGGGCGTACCCATCAAGAGCGAAACCGTCACCGGGAAAAACCGGTACGGGGAGCGGACGTGCTTCGCGCGGTATTCGCTGGAACACGCAACCGGAGTGAGGTAGCACATGGCAATCAAAAGCGGACTTGATTTCTTTCCGCTTGATGTTTGCTTGGACAAGAAGTTTGAACTGATAGAAGCAGAATATGGCTTGACAGGATTTGGTGTAATCGTTCACTTGCTGCAAGAGATATACGGCAAGGAGGGTTATTACATTGAATGGACAGAGGAGGTTGCGCTTTTGTTCGCCCGAAGATGCGGGCTGGGTGGGAGCGTCGTTTCCGAAATAATAGAGGCTTCTATCAGACGAGGGATGTTCGACAAAGAGATATATGACAAGTATCACGTTCTGACTTCACGGGGAATTCAGAAGCGGTACTTCGAGGCAGTCAGCCGCCGTAAAAGTCTTGAAGTCGATTACAACATCCTTCTGGTCGAGTGTGCCCAAATTTGCCCCAATGTAAACATTTCAAGCAGAAATGTCAACATTTTCTCAAAAAATGCTGACATCCGGAGACATAGTAGAGTAGAGGAGAGTAGAGTAGAGAAAAGTAGAGTAAAGGAGAGTATAGGCGCGGAGTCGGAAGCCGCCTCCACGCCGCCGGTGTGCCAGATCATGCTGAATGATAAATCCCTTTACCCTGTTTTTCAGGCTGACGTGGACAAATGGGCAGAACTCTATCCCGCCGTTGATATCCTGGCAGAGCTTCGGAAAATGGCCGGGTGGTGTGACGCCAACCCATCCAAGCGGAAAACCAAGGGCGGGGTACAGCGATTTATCAACGGCTGGCTTGCCAAAGAGCAGGACAGGGGCGGTGCTGGGTCAGCACCACCGGTTAGGCGCTATGGGAAGCCTGATATTCCTAAGGGCGCGTCCGGCGAGCTGGGGGACGCTGAGCTGGAAGCCATACGGCAGGTTCTGGCGGCGGGCGCAGATGAAAGAAGGGACGCATTATGAGAGAAAAACCCGGCCAGTACATCAATTCTGAAAGCCCCTTTTGCAGAAACTGCACGCGGGACGATTGCCCCACCAACGGGGATGGCTGCAAGGCATGGGAAACGTATTTCATCGATAACTGGAACAAAAACATCATGAAATCAATTGGAAACCACAAAAAACAACGCCAATTTTTTCGGTATGAACACCCGGATTTGGTGCGAGAGGGGATTGTTTTTGAGCATGAGCAAGGCGAAAATGTACGGCTGTTTCAAGCCGGTGAAGCGGAATTGCACCCCGCCAAGGTGGGGGAAAGTCCCTCGGGGGAATAAAGAAAAAACAGAAAGGAAATGGGAAATGAAAGTTCTGATAGCCTGCGAGGAATCGCAAACCGTGTGCAAGGCGTTCCGGGCAAAAGGGCATGAAGCCTACTCCTGCGATATTCAGGAACCCAGCGGGGGGCACCCGGAATGGCATATCCTGGGGGATGCTCTAAAGGCCATCGAGGGGGGGGAAGTGACTACCATGGATGGGCAGACGCATGATGTGGGGCGGTGGGATTTGCTGATTGCACACCCACCGTGCACATACCTGAGCAACGCAGGGGCAGCGAGGTTGTACAAACACCTTGAGGGGAAAAGCTATGTGGAGCTGGAACGCCTGAACAATGGACTGGATGCGAAAGAGTTTTTTCTAGAATTTCTAAACGCACCGATCGAAAAAATCGCAGTCGAAAATCCGATACCGTCTGGTGTTTACAGGATGCCGAAATACAGCCAAATCATTCAGCCGTATGAATTTGGCCATCCGTACAGCAAGAAAACCTGCCTGTGGCTGAAAGGAATCCCACCCCTTGAACCGACTGAAATTGTAAAACCCGTGTGTTCATGGGTCTCTGGAGGAAGCAAGAAAGCGGACGGAACGCCAAGAAGCAATGTTGGAACGCCGTTTCGTGACAGTAAACGAAGAAGCAAGACTTTCTCTGGGATCGCCAAGGCTATGGCAGAACAGTGGGGATAGATCATTTTCGTGAGGTCACGGAAATGGTAACAACGATAGAAACGAGGTAAAACATGAACAAAGCACTGTTAAGCAGCGTAAAAATGGACTGGCGAACGCCGAAAGACTTTTTTCGGGAACTGGATCAGGAATTCCATTTTGGCTTAGATGCCGCTGCTTCCCCTGAAAACGCCAAGTGCAGATGTTTTTTCACCCCTGAAATGAACGGTCTTTCCTCGCCTTGGAGCGGATACGGAGCCGTGTTCTGCAATCCGCCTTATGGCCGGGAGATCGGAAAATGGGTTCAAAAGGCATATTCCGAACATGTCCGTGGGGGGGTGACAATCGTAATGTTGATTCCGGCACGGACGGACACAAGCTATTTCCACGATTACATATACGGAAAAGCGGAAATTCGGTTTCTGCGTGGGCGGTTAAAATTTGAAGATGAAAACGGGGCAGCAATGAACCCAGCACCGTTTCCGTCTATGGTAGTGATTTTTAGATAGCAGATAAGCCCGGGGCAACCCGGGCGGGAAGGAGATAACAATGGAATGCAGAAATTGTGATTACTATAAAGCCAAAAACTGCAAATGCCAGTGTATGTTGCTGCCGAACGGTATGACCTGCGGGGACTGTATCAACTTTGATTGGTGCAGTATGGCGTATTCGGTTAAGCCGGAATACGCGTCTTGCGGTTTTGAGCCAATCAGATTCCGAGCTAAAGGAAAGGGAAGTGATGGAAATGGCTAAGGCGGTACTTATCAGCATCCGCCCGGAGTGGGCGGAGAAGATTTTGAACGGAGAAAAGACACTGGAAGTCAGAAAGACCCGTCCAAATATGGAAACGCCTTTTAAGGTTTACATTTATTGCACTGCCGGAAACCTGAGCTACAAAGTTAACGGCGGGATGCTATGCAATGTGAGCGGTGGGAAAATAGTTGTCGGTGAGTTCACATGTGGCAACATAGCAACGTACAACTACGATTACTGCCCGCACCCGGAAATCGGAATGGATTACGACTGCGGTGATAGTTGGTGGGAGATTGACGACGAGGATTTGAAATCTGCATGTCTGGCAGAGGAAGAATTTCGGTATTATGCGTTCGGAAGGGAGGCAATGTACGGCTGGCATATCTCCGACCTGAAAATATACGCTCAGCCGAAACCGCTGAGCGCATTCAAGGGGCTGCGGAAAACGAAATTTGGATATGCGCCTGTTGAAATCAAACGCCCGCCCCAGAGTTGGTGCTATGTGGAGGAATTGAAATGAGTGATTACATCAGCCCCAGAAAGTATGAATATGAAATGGAGGGAAAATAGCAATGTATGGCGAAAATTGTGAATGCAAGAAAGCGGGCGTTGAGCGGCCGCCCGAAACGGTGTTCAATCTGCTTGGAGAATCGTATGACTTGACAACAAAAGCGTTGGCTATGGCTATGAAGATAAACGCTACCCTATTCGGCAAACAAGCGAAGGAACAAAAGCAAGAAAATCCACGTTGTACGCGGGATGCAATAGTCCGTCATGTGGATGATCAGAAAGCGCTCTGCGAAGAACTAGACGACATCCTTAGCGGATTGGGGATGTGAGTTATGAGTGATTACATAAGCCGGGGGGCAATTAAAGACACCATGCTGCGATATGGTTTTAAGGCTCCGGATATGACCGTTACCGAGTTTGTAGAAGACGAGTTGCCCGCCGCCGACGTGGAGCCGGTGCGGCATGGGGAATGGCGACTTGTTCGCAGAATGGCAGCTTGTGGGGAATACGAATGCTCCGTGTGTGGCCGCATTGAGACATTTGGTTGCTTTAACAAGCCAGAGAATAATCCATATTGCCATTGCGGCGCAAAAATGGATTTGGAGGACGAAACAAATGACAATTGACCGAGCAATAGAAATTCTGAACCCGGAACACCGGGAGCATTACGACGGCATGGACGAGGTAAACGAAGCCTGCCGGATGGGCATGGAGGCGTTGGAACGGATGAGGTGGATTCCGTGCAGTGAGAGGCTGCCGGATTTGAAACCCCAAAAAGCAGGAATAGGACTGGATTACACTTACAGCGATGCGGTCTATGTTTGGACTACTGGGGGGAAGGCCATGACTGGCATCTGGGATGGAATCACTTGGATTGCTCCATTCCCTTTCTGGGATGCGTGGGATGAGCGGATTACCCACTGGAAGCCTATCTATCCGCCGAAGGGGTGACGGAAAGTGGCAGACTGCTTCAATTACCAATGCTTGTGCAGAGGGGGGAATGAGAGCAAGCTACCCTACAAGTGTGAGTGCGTGGCTTGCCCTAACAGGACTACAGAATCACATATTATCATGAGCAATCGAACGCTGGCGCAAGAAGAAATTAAATATCTTACGAAAAATGGAGGTATTGGGAATGAGTGAAAGACAAGAACACCGTCAGCGCCTTAACGCTAGAATTGCTTACGCCGCCGCGATTGAGCGGTGGGCGAAGAATCAGCCGTCACGCATTCGGTTCTTTGCCGTCAGACGCTGGCTGAAAGAGATGCCGAGGAGGGAGGATTTTTATGAGGCCGATTGATGCAGACGGGCTTCGCCGCAGAATTGTAGCATTTTGTACAGGATGTAGCACCACATATTTGACAGTGGAAAACATTGTGATGATGATAAATCAGGCTGATACCGTGGATGCCGTCCCCGTGGTAAGGTGCCGGGACTGCATCCACCGGCAGGGAGACGAAAATCCTATACGGAGAAAGGAGAAAATCGAATGAAAATCACGCTTGATATTCCAGACGGTATGGTCTGCGGTTTCCTGAACTGCGTAGTGGAAGCACGCAGCGGGCTGACGGTGGTGACCTATGCACTGGATAGCGACGATCTGCACGATGGGGCAGAAATCAAACTGACACGGGATGGCGAAGAATGAGCAATGAACTCACCTACATGGACTGCTGGCACTTTATCGCCCCGCTGATTCCGGTGGACACGGACTACACAATGGATATTTACATCATGACGTTTAACGCCCTGAAAGAAGCGGAGAAAAAACGGATTGCCAAGAAGAAAGGGGGAGCAGAGAATGGCTGAAGTTATCGCGGCTGTGTTCGCTGTGATTGTGTTCCTGCTTTTCTGCGTGCTTATTGCCACGGGGCTGACATGGGGGATTCTTATAATTGTCAGGGCCGTCATCGAGCTGTGGCGGAAAATAAAGGAGTGAGAACCATGAGCAAGAAGCTGGATTATCTCACCCTGTGCTCCATAGCCGCCCAGAAGGCCGGGACGAGCTACGGGAAGTACATGGCAATGCACGGATACCACCCACCAATTCAGGCCGATGTGGAGGACGTGGAAGCGCCACAGGGCATTTCCAAAATCTGCCCCCAGTGCGGGAAGGAATTCACGCAGGGCAAGATCAAGCAGAAAATCTATTGCAGCTTGGAGTGCCAGAAAGCCCACGCCCAGAGAGCCGCTCAAAGGAGATACCGCGATAGAAAAAATAAGGAATTGGAGGTACATGAATAATGGCAGAACAGGATTTCAAATTTGATGATGCGTTGCTCATGAAGACTGCACGCGAGATGCTTGCAAAAAAATTGACCGAAACAGTGAAAGAGGTCGCCAAGTCCGGGGAATGGGAGATAACCACAGTAGAGCAGGAAGAATCTGACCCGGAAAAGATTCTCCGGAGGATGTTTGCAAAATACGCCTACGGCAACGTCCCGGAGTGGTTCGCTTCTGCGGTATCTGCGACGTTCTATGTGCTGTCTGTGGACAAGGGAAAGGGGATTGAGTGTATTTCCGTCTTGCACACGGCAGCGGAACGGGCACCGGCTGAAATTCGGATGACGGCGCAGACAAAACTGCTTAGGGTATGCCAAGAAACCGGGATGCTCGACGGGGCTGTGAGATTTCCTGTTCTCTAGGGGAGCAACATGGAGTACAAGGATAGCAGGAAGCACTGCGTTGGGTGCTGGTATTTCTTCGGATATTACGAAGGCAGCCGGTGCTGCAATTACATATTCGTCCACGGGGAAAAGCGGCCTTGCCCGCCTGGGAAGGATTGCACCGTAAAGAAGAAGGAACGGAGAAAAACCCGGAAATGGTGCTAGATTTTTGGGGGAATCTTTGCTATTATTACGGTATAAGAAAACTTTTCAGAGCCTTGAGCCGAAGCACCGTTATGGTTGCTTCGGCTCATTTGCTTAAAGGGGGTGACAAGACTGAAGCTTTTGGCAAGCTATGTGATTCCGCTTGACCCGAGGACGAAGAAAAATTCCCAGATGATCGCGGGAACCGGGGCGAGATGCCCGGTGTGCGGGAAGCGGGCAAAGCAGTACATCCGGCAGGGGCACGCCAATACGGAGTACTCCGCCCGGGCGGGTCGGTATCTTCGGGGAAAGCCGAAAATTCCCATATCCGGAGAGGTGCATATAGTCTACCGGCTGTATATGCAGACCCGAAGGCGGGTGGACGACCTGAACCTGTATGCTTCCCTGGACGATATCCTCACCCGGGAGGGGATATTGAAGGACGACAATATTTCCATTATCCGGAACCGGGACGGCAGCCGGGTGTTCTACGACAAGGAGCACCCACGGGCTGAAATCTACATTTACGAATACAGAAAGGAGGAAGACAATGCAGCGGGGAACGAAAATTTACACCGTTGACAAATTTTTGGGAATCAACGAGGCGGCGGACGGGGACACGGAGCTGAAAATGGGGGAGGCTTCCCGGATGGAGAACTTTCTCATTACCGACGCTTACAATCTGACCCTTCGCCCGGGAATCCAGCGGGCGGACTTCGCCGCCGAGAGAACCCCCGCCCCCATTCTGGGAAGCTGGGCTGGGCGGGTCGGAGAAGACGACCTTCTGGTGATCTGCGATTTTTACCAGAACGCGGACAGACTTTTCGTGTACCAGAGAGGGGCAGACGGAAACCGGCATATCGTCCACCAGCAGACCGGGGCGCTGGGGCTGGCCTCCGGGGAGAACGCCATGGTGAAGATTTTCCCCTTCGGGGGGAAGCTGTACGTCATGAGCAAGGGAAACACGGTGGTATACAAAGACGGCACGTTTACGGCAGAAGCGCCCTATGTGCCGCTGGTGGTCACCGGGGCGGCGCCTGCCGGAGGGGGCACCACGCTGGAAAACCTGAATCTTCTTACGGCGCTGCGGCGGATTGAATACAGCGCCGACGGGGAGGCCACGGCCTACATATTGCCGGAGGAGGCCATCGGGGTGACGGCCATCACCGTGGACAATGTGCCAAAGGACGTGGCGGCCAGCGGCAGCTTTGATTTATCGAAGCACACCTATACCTTTACCACCGCTCCCATCAAGGGGGTTGCCAATGTGGAATTTACCTACACCACGGATGCAGCTAAGGCAGCGGAGAACCGGCTGAAAATTCTGGGGTGCCCGCTGGCGGAGGCATACAACGGCGCCACGGACACAAGACTGTTCGTTGCCGGGGACGGGACGAATCTGTGCTACTACACCGGGGTTCCTCAGTCGGGAGAGGTCACGGCGCTGTACTTCCCCGCCATGAACGAGGTGGCGGTGGATATGTCCGGCTCCCCGGTGACGGGGCTTGTGCGACACTACTCAAAGCTCTTGGTATTCAAGCCAGACGGCGCATTCACCATCAGCTATGAGCCGGTGACCCTGACGGACGGAAGCACCATTGCTGGCTTCTACCTCCGGGCGGCAAACCGGGAGTTCGGAAACGACGTGCTGGGACAGATTCAGACCGTGGAGAATTTCCCCCGGACATTCAGCAAGAACGGAATCTACGAATGGCGCATTACCTCCAGCTACTACAAGGACGAGCGGTACGCCAAGCGAGTCTCCGACAGGGTGATGAACTCCATGAACCGGGCGGACAGCGCGGAGATCGTGACCTGCGACGATGACTACAGCAAGACCTACTACGTATTCCTGAACGACGACGACGGCACGGTGCTGGTGAACCGGTACGCCCTGGCGGGGGACGGAGGTCTATGGTGCATTTACAAGTCCGGCCTCTGCAAGAGCGTGAAAAACGCCATGGTGCATGACGGGGAAATGGTATTCTTCACGGACACGGACATGTTCTTCTTCTCCCAGGAGGGACTTTCCCGGGACGCGCCGGTGACGGCCTCCGGAGAGGCCACGGCCATTGAGGCAGTATGGGAATCCGGCTTTCAGGCCTTCGGGGCGGACTTCCAGCGGAAGTATTCCAGCGAGATTTACGTCTCCATGCTGCCTCAGGACAAGTCCCGGATGATTATTACGGCGGCGACGGACAGGCGCAGCGAGTACATGGAGAAGGAAGTGGCAAACGAACTGTTCTCCTGGAGCAACTGGGATTTCGCGGACTTCACCTTCGACCTGAACGACACCCCGAAAATCAACCGCATCCGGCTGAAGGTGAAGAAATTCGTCTACTATAAGCTGATTTTCAAGGTGAACACGGACGGGGCGCTGGCCACGGTACTGGGCTACGACCAGAAGGTGCGCTTTGCGTCCATGGCGAAGTAAGGAGGAACACATGGTAACGGTACAACAGGTTTTTGATACGGCCATCCATCTCATGGACGAGCAGAATGAATCCAACGGCGGAACCCAGACCGTGGACACGGACGAATACCGGTTCCGCACGATCTCCATTCTGAACACCGCCATTCCGGCGCTGTATCCCTACTCCGGGACGTATTCCACGGAAGGGACGGGGCGGCCGTTCCCCGGGATTCTGGCGGCGGAGGATTACAAGAATCCGGATTTTACCCAGGTCATTCCCCTGGACGACACGCTGTGCCTTGCGCTGCTTCCCTATTTCCTGGCGGCGCAGCTGCTCAGCGGGGAAAATGAAGATCTGGCGGCGTGGTTCTTACAGCGGTACCGGGAGGCACTGCAAGACCTGAAAGGGAAGCTTCCGGGGGAATTTGAGCCGATTTCCACGCCCTACGGGCTGTTTTGAGAAAGGAGAAATCACATGGATGAAAAGAAAATCGAGAACGTGACCCAGGGCGCGGGAACCGCCGGGGGGTCGTGGTACGACAGTCTGGGCAACAAGCCCAAGGACGCGGCGTATATCAACAAGATGTACGACGGCAGTCTGGAAAGCCAGAAGCAGACGCTGGCGTCGGGCTACGAAAACAACGTATCCAACATTGACGCAAGCATGGAAAAGCAGCAGAAGGCCACGGACGCGAACCTGAACAGAACCTACGTGGAATCCGCCAAGGCGGCGAAGAACTACGGGGAGGTACAGAACGCTTACGGCCTGTCCAGCGGCGCCATGGCACAGGCGAGGCTTGCCCAGGACAATCAGCTGCAAGCCGACCTGACTGCCCTGAGAGCGGCGCAGACGGATTCCGACGCCCAGTTCGAGCGGCAGCGGAATCTGCTTGCCAAGGAATACTCCGCCGCCATTGCCAAAGCCCAGGCGGACAACGACTACCAACGGGCGCAGGCGCTGTACAACGCCGCCAAGGCGGACGAAGACCAGCTGATGCAGATGCAGAAGGACGCCGGAAATCTGATGGCGGGAGTGGGGGACTACTCCATTCTGGCAAAGCTCTACGGCCTGACGGACGAGCAGCTGGCGCTGCTGAACGCGAAGTATGGCGGTGGCGGCGGTGGAGGCGGCGGCGGAAGCTATCGGGGAGGCGGTTCCCGGGGCGGCGGAAGCAGCTCCGACGGCAGTTCCGGGCTTACCACGGAAGAGCTGCTGGCATGGCTGTACGGTTCGGGAAGCACCGGCGGCTCTACCGGCTCCGGCTCGAAGGGCGGCGGGGGAAAACTGCCTGCCCCACGCCGGAACAGCCTCAATTAAGGCCGCTGGGCAGATCGGGAGGTTTGCGATATGGCAGTTACAAGGGACGAGCTGCTGAAGATGATCAGCGAGAAGCTCGGGCAGAGCACGGGCGGTGGGCAGCAGAGGACGCAGCCTGCGGAAAAATCCGGGGAGGAACGGGCGAAGTACAAGGAAAAGGCCGAAAAGGAATACCAGCGGGTGCAGTCCGTGAAAAAGCTCAGTGGCACATACAACCCGGTGGAGCGAGAGCGGGCGCAAATGGCGCAGCGAGACGCCCTTGTGGCGGCCGATAATGAAGCCATAGGCCACCGGAAAAACGCGGCTCTTGCTCAGAAAGAGTATGACGATTATGTGAATTCCCAGGAGTTCCAGCAGCGCAAGCGGGAAGCGGCGACAAAGCTGACACGAAATACCCCTATGTCGGAGGTTCCCAGAAACGCGCCGCAGATGACGGCGGTATTCGAGGACGATACATCCAAGACGCTGAAAGCCAGGGCGGATTATTACAAAAAGCTGTCGGGCGACGAGAAAACCCGTCGGATAATGGAGCAGGACATGGCGGAGATCAACGCCATGCCGGAAGAAGACAGAAAGCTGTTTGAGCGGTATGCCGGAGACAATCTTGAACAGATTTCAACACTCACCCCGTTAGATCTGGCGCACGCGATGGAAGATACAGAGACGGAACTCATTAAGAAATATGGCGCGGAGAGATTGGCCGAACTAAAAGAAAGCTATGAATGGTACACTGCTGAACAGCAGGCAGAACAGGCCGTGCAATCCGCCCACGACATGAATGATACCGGCGTTGGCGCTGTGGCGCAGAATATCGTCGGACTTCCGCTGCGGGCACTGGGCGGTCTCAGCGCACTGGGAGGAAGGGCGTTCGAGCTGATAGACAGAACGGGAAGGTACCCAACACTTGCACCGTATACAGGCGGCGACATCATGAGCGTATACGGAAACGCCGTAACGGCGGACACGGCGGAAAGAATTGCCGGAGACGGAGACAGCAAGGTCAGGAAGGGACTTTCGATGGGGTATCAGGCGGTGACCTCCGCAGCGGATTCGGCGGCGCGGCTGGCGCTTGCCGCCGCTACCGGCGGTACGTTTGGTTCGCTGGCGCTTGCCGGAATCAATTCCTTTACCGATACCCTGCGCGAAGCGTCCCAGAAGGGCGCGCCTCCGGCGCAGGCGTACCTGATGGCCGCGGCGAACGCCGGACTGGAGGTGCTGACGGAAAAGGTACCGCTGGATAAGGCTCTGGACAAGGCAAAGCAGCTGGGTGGCAGCGACCTGCGGAAATGGGTACTGAACACCCTCGGTCAGGCCGGTGTGGAGGCCAGCGGGGAAGAGGCCAGCTACATCGGCGGCCTTATCGCGGAGGCGGCGATCCTGCAAGGGAAAAGCGAATACAATCAGACCATCGGCGAGCTGGTGGCAAACGGCATGAGCTACGAGGAAGCCAAGGCACAGGCGAACAAGGACGTCTGGAACGAGGCAGTGAACACGGCGGTCGTTTCCGGCCTGTCCGGCTCCATTATGGGCGCGGGGACTACCGCCTACAGCGACGTGATGACAAAGCTCGGTAAGCAGGGAACGCAGACGAGCCCGCAGGAGGCCACAGAGAACCCACAGGCGGGGATTTCACCGGAAACGTCCATGGACACCACGAAAGCGCAAAGCCCTGATGCGGAGGCGGCAGGGGCTCCACAGGCGGGGAACGCGCTCACAAATGCACTGGACAAGCTGGCGGAAACGGGGAACGTGAGCAACAAGACCGTGGAGAAGATTCTTTCCGACCCGGCGGCAATGGAGCAGCTTTCCCGGCAGACGGGGCTTGACCTGTCCCAAATGGCCACGGCGTCGGAGAAGCGGAACGCGGTAAAGGCAGCCGTCCGGCAGATGGCCGGTGACACCGCCCCCACCACCCTGAACCGGGAGGGGGCGCAGAGCCTGATCGAGGACATGGGGCAGGAGCTGGCGGAAAGAGCGCCTGCAAGGCAGGAAACGCCGGAGGTTTCGCCGAAGCGTCAGGCGGTGCAAAATGCCTTTGACCGGGTTCTGGGCGTTGACACCGGCACTGACGGGAATTATAATGCTATTAACGGGAATCCGATACAGGGAGGTACGGAAAATGGAACGGGATTACAAGAAAATGACGGAACAGGAAGCTTTGGAAATTCTGAACAGGGACTGGCCGGAGTACAGCAAGGCAACGGAGCAGACAATCAAGGACGGGGACAGCCTGGTTCAGTGGCTGTCGGTTCTGGAGAGCTTCGCGTAAGCGACAAACTACAGGAAGCCCAAAAGCAGCGGGGAACGCCGACTTATGCCGTAAAGGATACCACCGCCGACCCGGTAAGCTATGAACAGGCATTGACCGCAGGGCGGAACTCTGACCCGGTAAACGGCTGGTGCGTCACGCCGAAATCCGCCCAGCAGCTGAAAGACGGCAACGTCCGAACCTTCATGAACGACAACGGCACGGTGGGCGTGGGTATTGCTCCGGACGGGGACATTGTGGCGGTGTTCAAAAACAAGAACGGAGGCCCCGCAAAGGCACTTGATACCATGATGCCCATTGCCATTGAGCAGGGCGGCGACCGGCTGGACTGCTACGGAAAAGGGCTTGTGAGAGTGTACACCCGGTACGGCTTTGAACCGGTGGCAAGGGTGGAGTTCAACAAGACCTACGCCAACGAGGGGTGGACGCCGGACAAGGGCGAGCCGTACATCTACGTGATGAAGCACAACGGGGATAGCGCGGACACCGTCGCTCGGAAGATGGGCACTTATCCGGAATACACGAAAGACCAGCTGGAAGCACTGCCCACCTACGGCAAGAACGACTATGACGCCGCCTTGGCCTACCGGGATTCCCTGATGGGAAAGAGCAGTCCACAGGTGGCGGACAGTTCCGGGCAGTCCACGGAGGGCGGACAGGCTGTGGATACGGTGGGAATGCAGAATGAGCCGTCCGGGGATTTGGAAGTATCGCGGACGGTAAGCAACACCGGACTTCACAGCAAGGACGCGGACATCCGGCAGGGCTATAAGCAGATGGTCAAGGGAAACCCGGATGCCGGAATTTACGACGTCAAGCACAACGCGGACACCACGGCCACGGCAAAGGAAAGAACCAGTACCCCGGAAAAGGTTCAGGCGGAATATGACTACCTTATGGGGAAGGACGCATGGACGGCGGAAGACCTTTTGACCGCCAAATATGTGACCAAGAATCTGGTACACTCTGAAATTGACGGCGCACAGGACCAGATCACGGAAATGAATATGAAAATCCGGGAAATCGGGACGAACGCCGGACAGGTCACGCAGGCATTCGCCATTTCCGGGACAATGGCAGATTTGCAGGATTCAATGACCGCCGCGCAACGGGCACGGAACGCCATTCTTGACATGAAGCGGGAGGATTCCACATTCCGGCAGAAGGAAGGCGGAGAAACCTACAAGCAGTGGCAGAAGGACATAGCAAAAAATATTGACCGGATTGCAATTGCGGTTGAATTGGTGGATGACGGAGACAGCGCAGGAATGCGGGACATTATCCGCCAGATCGCCAGGGAAAGGAATACAACGGCGTGGTTCGGCACATCTCAGAATCTGACAGGAACAGCAGAGCGGATTCTTGGGAAAATGGATTTTGACGACCTTAAGACGGTTGCAAACGCCCAGATCGCGGCAATGTCGGATGATTTCCGGGCGCGGACGAAGACGGAAATTGCCATGGGAATCCGGAAACAGAATATGCTTGCAAGCCTTAAAACGTTTGCAAGAAATATAACGGGCAACTCCTTCGGTGGGCTGATGGATTCCGCAAGCGACAGCACCGGCGGAAGGATGATGGATGCGGTTCTGTCCAAGTTCACAGGCCGGAAGACTGTGGGAAACGACTTCAAGAATGTGAAGGCCTATGCAAAAGGCGCAGCGGACGCGGCAAGCTTCGCGTCGCTGTGTGTGGAGCTGAACATCCCGATTGAAACGGGCGCGGGCGCCTCCCTTTCCACAGCTATGGGCGACGGCGGCAGCGGGAAATACATGGGCAGGACTTTCCGCTCCACCGGCAACGTTGCTATGCGCGCCATGTACGCATTCCAGAAGTACATGAGCTACAACCTTGAGGTAACGGACAAAATCTTTGAGGGCGGAACGAATGCGGCGATTTCCGAAAGCCTGAACAACCTGAAAAATGCGAACCTTACAGAGGAACAGATCGCGCAGCTGAGCGAATTCACCGCGAACCGGCGGACATTCAAGGATGCAACATGGAAAGACAGCGACGGCAAAACCCGCGGCTCTGATCTTTCCAGAGCGGCGGCGGGGTTCAAAAGAGGCGCAGGGGATATTTTCGGGAAACCGGGAGAAGTCGCAGTAGATGCCGTGATTCCGTTCGCGTCGGTGCCTATGAACGTGACCCAGACGGGCATTGACTATTCGACGGGCGTTGTTAAGAGCGTCGGGGAAGCTATTTCCCTCATAAAGGATGCGAAAGCCGGAAAGGAAATCGACGTTGCCCGGCAGAGGCAGGTAGCTTCCGACTTTGGCCGGGGCTTAAGCGGCGTCGGAATGATTGCCATGTTTACAGCGGCGGCTGCAACCGGCGTTGTAAAGGTCAATGAGCCGAAGGACAAGGACGAAAAGGCACTTTTGCAGGCCGAAGGGAGAAGCGGCGCACAAATCAATTGGAGCGCCCTCAAAAGAGGACTGGACGGCGGGAGTTCGGAATGGCAGGACGGGGACATTATCACAAGCCTGGACTTCCTGGAGCCGTTCAATACCCAGCTATATCTCGGGTATGAGCTTTCCAAAGAGGACAGCGTTGCCGACATGCTGAAAGCGTATCCGTTTGCAACCGTGAAATCTGTGTTCAATTCTCTGATGGACAGCCCCATGATGACCGGCCTGTCCGGTGGGGTTGATTTAATAAGCGGTGTTGTTGAAGCGGACGATGCTTCCGGCATAATGGACGAACTGGCCGGGTATGCCGGAGATACCGCCGGCAGCTTTATTCCGCAGTTTGTCAGGCAGACGGCACAGCTTACCGACGGCTACTACAGGGACACCCGGGGGGAGACCTCAGCGGAGTATGCCATAAACAACATTATCGCCGGACTTCCGTTCCTGTCCCAGACCCTTCCGAAGAAATACAGCGGACTGGGAGAGGCGCAGGAGCGTGGCGGGTTCTTCAATACGTTTGTCGACCCGACGAAAACCCAGACTTACCGCAAGAACGACGTGACAAACTATCTGGAAGAACTGAGCGGGAGCCTTGACGGTGACACCAGCTTTATCCCGGACAGACAGGCACCCATGTCTATCCATGTAAACGGTGAGACGGTCAATCTGGACGGCGAGGCAAGGGAAACCTACCAAAAGACCTATGGCGAGCTGGTGAGCAACTATTACACCGGGCTGATGGGCAGTGAAGCATTCCGGAATCTTTCGGACGAGCAGAAAGCGAAGGCCCTGAACCGGGCGAAGACCTACGCCACGGAACACGCCCGGGCGGCGGTTTCCGATTACACGACGGACAGCCCGAAGGACGCTAAAACCGTGGAAAACAGCATTATGCAGGATTTGGTGAGATCGGAATTTTCCAAGGCGTTCGACACCATGGAGCCGGAGGCGCTGGGGCAGGCCTACAGCATTTATGAATCCCTGAGGAACGCCCAGAAGCAGGAATTTAAGAACGGCACCGGCGGCAGAATCGGGTACTACATAACCGCCAGGGAGAACGGCGTAAGCGGTGAGACGTTTGCAAGCCTGTACGGGGTTTACAAGAATCTGGACGACAATTCCGGAATGGCCGGAAAGGACAAGGCGCAGGAATGGGCGCGGACACTGGGAAACGCCTATGAATCCGGCCAGATCACCAAGGCCGCCCACGATGCTCTGAGGGATGAAATGGTTTTCCGGCAGACGTACACCGCCAAAACCGAGAAGTTCGACGCCATGACGGAATCCTGGCTTTCTTCGGACGTGGCAGACCGGATCATCAAGGGGCTTGCTGACCTTCAGGGCACCGGCAGCGTGGACAAGGACACGGGGGAGGCCACCGTTACCAACCGGGACAAATGGGGCTATATCGCGGCGCTGGACGGCCTGAGCGACAAGGAAAAAGACAGGGTCATGCTGCTGTATATGCCGGACTATGACCCCGAGGCGGAGAAGCCCAACAAGACGGAACTCAAATATGCCTATCTCCGGGGCAGGGGGTATTCCGCAGAGCAGTTTACGCAGACCTATGGAGTCACTCAGGAGTTCACCAGGAAGGCGGACATGATCGCCGCATGGATGGCGCTGGGGTATTCCAGCGAGGAAGCGCAGATGTTCTACAAGCTGTACAAAGGGAAACTTGTGTGAATAATGGGAAAGCCGCCCCGGGTTTGGGGCGGCTATTTCTTATGCTGTCAGGCCGGTTTCAATTGCCCGGAGGGCTTGCAGGTGCTGCTCCGTGTTCCGGGCGTACCAGCATTTTTTCTTGCTGTGCCAGCGGTAACCGGCGGCTTTCAGGGCGGTGCGGGTCTCGTCGCTGGGCTTATCGGGGAAATAAACCTCTACGCCGTCAAACTCGGAGTTGATCTCCACCCGGAGAAAGTCGGCTTTCTTTTCCGGCTCGGCTTTCGGCTTCTCAATGCGGGCGGTTTTGGGGACAAACTGAATGTTTCCCGTGCCACATCCGAAGTAATAGAAATTAACATCGAAATAATCGATCATGCCGTCGCAATCTTCACGATTGAAGGATTGCACATAGCCGTCCACCGCTTCCACGGCGGCCTGAATCTGCTCGGAAAGAACCCGGTAAAAGCTGCCTTGGGTTTCCCAAAGCCGTTCAAACTCGGCTTTCAGCTCGGCATCTGTCCAGCTATTCAGGCCGAAAACGTCGTTTCTTCTGGCCTTGCGCATAACGGTGTGCTTTTCTTCCTCGGTCAGCTCGTCGAAGCCCTTGTAAATCTTACAGGGGGCTTCCTTCATGTCCACGCGGAGTTCCTGGCACATGGAAGCGTAGGAGGTGCGGACGCTGAATTTATAGGTGGGGAATTGCTCCTTGCAACGGGCACGGAACGCCATTCTTGGATGAACTGGCGGACGAGCTGGGCGATCTCTTTCAGGCTCCGGCCGGATTCGTAGTTGCTGCCCTTCCAGCCGTTGGCGGTGTAGAACTCGCTGCGGGTGCTCTGGGCGGTCTCGGCGGTGGGGGTCTTGGCGGTGCGGTTATAGGCCAGCTTGAAGACGGGAAACACCGCGTCATACTCGGCATTGATGGCCTTCATGGTCTCGGTGTCGCCGCCGTGGTCTGGGTGGTGCAGCATGGCGAGACGGCGAAATTCCTTTTTCAGTTCGTCAAGAGTGGTGCAGGTGGTGAAGTATTTCATGTTGGTTTCCTCCTTTGAATTTACATACTATTGTTAGTATGTATTATTTTTAAGGGAATTACTTTTCCCTTAAAAAATCGTTTATGGCTTCTTTGGGAATGTCTGAAAGGCTAAGCCCCATGCGGTTGCATTTCATCCTGTATTCCTCGGCTTGCGCCTTCGGGAGATACACCGTCAGCCGTGTGTAGTTCGCCTCGTTCCAGCGCCGTTTAACTTCCGTGCTGGTCGTGGTCTTCCGCTTTTTTTCTATTGACTTCGCCCCCTATTCATGATATTATGATGGGCAAGGACGGCTTCCCCGGTTCCAGCGGAGAAGTTCGGCCAACAGTGACTAGGTGAATAGCCGCTTCTCGCTAGGGGTGGGGGGCGGTTATTTCTTTATCTGGATTCCCAGAGAGATAGCCGCTATCACAAGCATAAGTAACGCTAAGGTTTCCTCTACGCTCATGGGCGTTCCCTCCTTTCGGAGTTGGCCGCCGCCCTTGCTTGCTTTTGTTATAGCATACTAGCAACAGTATGTCAAGCCCCAATTTTACTTTTTCAAAATATTTTTTCGCCACCCCAAAGCCTACCCTTTTTCCCGCTTTAATTTAATTATTATATCTGAATTATTCCAGTTTTTTTCTTTTGCAGAGATTAAGCACTCCACGGCCGCAAGCACTACGCATTTTTCACCGCTGTTCACCCATGCGTCGCATTATTACAATGCGGCGTTTTCTTTTTGATTATCATGTATTGATTATCGTTATTCGATATGTTCAGTATTGACAAACGCTTGATTATTGAATATTATAGAGATTAGATAAATGTTGATTTCCGAACTTTTGGAGGTGGTTTTGATGCCCGGAAACGAAAATTCCGGCGCTGGTATCCCGTTTCGGATGCCGGAGAAAGAATTGAATGCCGCTATCAAGAAGTATAAGCAAGATCTGGCGGAAGAGCGATTTCCGAGGGCTTCATGGCCGCACTTTTGCGCCACTCTGGGATACACGGAGGCAGAGGTGAAGGAGTGCATGGAACGAGGGCAGGATAGGAAAAGCGCATACTACGATAGAGCTGTTGCACTAAAAAGAATGGCCACCTGGGTTCGGGGGCAGATTCTCAGCGGTTCCGGTTGGTCTGGTCAGGTGCAGTCAAAGGGCATATTTGCACTAAAGCAGGATGTCGGCGACGGTATCAGCTATACCGATAGGGAGGTAGGCACGGCGAGTCCGACTAAGATCAATATCCAGTTTGGCGGGGATGATCCACGGGGCAAGAAGGCCGGGAAATAGCGAACGCCACAAAATAGTATTTTTGTTGCGTTCATTTTCTCCGAAATGTTCGGAGATTGTAGGTGCAATCGGGAAAGTCAGAACATTTCAAGGATAATTGCAATTGGTGTATTCCAGCCGTGGACAATTGGGGTGTAAATGCTATTGACTGTTGTGCCGCTGGTGCTGCCCTGCCTGGCAATAACTCCCCTGGCTGGTTGAAATATAGGCCAGCACCGAAGGGCTTTCTTTCGAGCCACCCACCCCCGGGGGGATAGCGGGGAAGTGGGTGGGGTCATTCGATAAGGTATAGATATATGCGACACACCCTCTCTTCCAATCTCCTAGTTTCCGCCCGTTTTCTTCTTCCCGGCAAAATTCAAACATCAATGCGGCAATAGTAAGATTATTATATACTTAAAGCCTATATCTAAGATAAAGACTGGTATATACTTTATAGCTTATATGGCTTATATATAACCTATAGCTTTAATATTACTATTATGGCTTATATATAATATATAATATATATACTATACGCAGCAACGAATTTTGAGACTGCCCCGGGAGGGGGTAGAGGGGAAACGGGCGGGGTGGTTTTGAAAAGGCGGTCATAAAAAATAAAAAATGCTGGTGTAGCTCAACAGGCGGAGCGGCGTCGTGATAAGGCGCAGGGAGCTGGTTCGACCCCAGCCACCAGCACCAGCCTGGGAAGACTGCATAAGAGAACTGGGAGTTGCGACGTGGTTAAACTACCAAATAGTGCAGGGGAGCAGTCATTCCGCAGAGTGGTTATCTGCGGAGCTATGGGCTATTAGCTCAGTATACGGGACAGTAAGCATAACAGGTACTGCGGCGGATTGCTAATCCGTTCACCGGTGGATTCCGGTGTGCAGGTTCGAGTCCTGCCTGTTCCGCCAAGAGAAATGGAGGCAATCGTGCGAGTAGATGAACGAGGTTTTTTATATTGCCCGGTGTGTGGGTGCAGGACAAAGACCAAAGTGCTTTCCTCCACGGAGCTGCATCGGTTCCCGCTGTTCTGCGGGCGATGCAAGAACGAAAGCGTAATTGAATACAGCGGAAAAAGCCAGAGCCATGAGCCAGAGCGAACGCCCGGAAAGAGCGTTGGTTCTGGCTTTTTGTTTTCCGGAAAGGACAGATAATGGCGGCAAAAAAGGCGGCTGAGAGCGCTGTAAAAGTGAATATCGGGTCGCCCAATTCGGAGCCGCAGTGGAAATTTTTCCTGAGCACGGCCAAGTACACCTGCTACGGCGGGGCAAGAGGCGGCGGGAAGTCCTGGTCAGTGGTGCGCAAGGCGGCGCTGGGGTCTTACACCTACCCGGGAATCCGGATACTGATCCTCCGGCGGGAATACGGGGACATGGAGGGAACGCTCATTGACCCCATGCTGAAAATCCTGGCGCCGGGTACGTTCAACTACAACAAGTCCGACCATGTCATTACCTTTGCCAACGGGTCAAAGATCAAGTTCGGAAACATGCCCGGCTACGGCGCGGCGGTGCAGGGTAAATATCAGGGTCAGGAATACGAGTGGCTGTTCATCGACGAGGCGACCCAGTTCCTGGAAAGCGAGTTCCGAGGGCTGGCGGGCATCGTCCGTGGCGCGAACAAGATACCCAAGCGGATTTACCTGACCTGCAACCCCGGCGGACCCGGCCACTTCTGGGTGAAGCGGCTGTTCATAGACCGGCAGTTCAAGACCGGGGAGAACCCGAAGGACTATGTTTTCATCCCCGCTACGGTAGACGACAACAAAGACCTGATGGAGGCGAACCCGGACTACGTCAAGCAGCTGGAGCTATTGCCCGAGGACGTCCGGCGGGCGCATCGATACGGCGACTGGAACGCCCTGGCAGGGGTGTACTTCGACGAGTTTACCGACGGCATCCATACCTGCAAGCCCTTCCCCCTGAAGCCGAACTGGCAGCGCTACCGCGCCATGGACTACGGCCTGGACATGTTCTTCTGCATCTGGGTTGCGGTGGACGAAACCGGAAGGTGCTACGTCTACCGGCAGTTTGCCCAGAGCAACATGGTGGTTTCCGATGCGGCGAGAAAGCAGCTGGAATTGACAAGGCCGGATGAGAATATCGACTTTACCATTTCCCCGCCGGATATGTGGGCGCGGAGCCGGGAGACGGGCAAGACCCAGGCGGCCACCTTCGCCGAAAACGGGGTTGGTCTGGTCAAGGCGGATAATAACCGGAAGCAGGGCTGGTACGCTCTGAAGGAGCTTTTCAAGCTCCGGGAGGACGGAAAGCCGGGGCTCATCATATTCGACACCTGCGGCAGCCTGATCGAGTGCATCAAGTGTTTGCAGCACGACAAGACAGACCCCAACGACGTCAGCAAGAACCCCCATGAGCTGACCCACGGCCCCGACGCTTTGAGATACTTCGCCCAGACCTACGTCCTCCCCGGAGAACGGGAGCGGGAGGAAACCGAGGACGACGAGGAAGAGGGAGGAATGGACTATCAGACGGCCATGTGCGGCAGCGGCCTGAGCCGGAGCTACATCATGGGGTAAATCAGAAATTTGCGCCCTACCACAGGCGTGAATATACGGCCTACCAGAGCCGAAAACGAAAGGAGAACACACAATGGAAGAAACGATGGACAGCGGCTACCAGGACTTTGTGGCGGCTTTTGACGGGGACGGCAACCAGACCGTGACCGACCAGGAAACCGGCGCACAGGCCGAGGAGCAGGCTGACACGAAACAGGAAAACACCGTGACCGATGAGGAAGCGGAAAAACCTGACGAGGGAACCGGAGAAGATACCGGCGGGGAAGTCGACGCCCCGGAGGGATCGGGCAAGCCGGATGCCGAGCAGACCTTCACCATTAAGGTCAACAAGGAGGAGCGAACCGTCGGCCTTGCCGAAATGACCGCCCTCGCCCAGAAGGGTGCGGATTACGACCGGGTCAAGGAGCGTGCCCAGCAGACCATTCAGGATCTGAAAACCCAGTTGGACGGCCAGAAGGACGTGATGGAGATCATGACCACCCTGGCGGAGAAAACCGGCACCCCCCTGAACGAGCTGGCGGAAATGCTGTATGTCAGCTACCGGAAGGGCGAGGGGCGCACGGAGACGGAGGCGAAGCTGGAGCTTCAGAACGCCCGACTGCAAAAGGGCCTGGACGCGGTCAACGCGGAGAAGGACAAGCAGAAGGAGGCGGAGGAAAGCAGCCAGAGCCGGGCGCAGCGGGAGGTGGACGAGTTCCGCCGGAGCTATCCGGAGGTGGAGTTCACGGACGAGCTTGTGAACAAGCTGACCCCCGATGTACAGGCCGGTATGACCCTCCTGAGCGCTTACCAGAAGTACGAGGCCGCGCAGAAGGAAGCCAGAATCGCCGAGCTGGAACGTCAGCTGGCAGCCGAGAAGAAGAACCGGGAAAACCGCTCAAGCTCCCCGGGAAGCCAGAAGGATTCCGGCGGACAGAGAGGAAAGAGCGATTTTGACGACTTCATGTCGGCGTTCGCATAAACAGAATAAACAAACAGGAGCCAAGAGCCGAAGCTGATCCCAAAGGGACAGCCGCGGCTCATTTTTTGATTTAAGGAGGAAATTTATGAGCGCAACCATTCATTTTGACGAAAAGTACAAGGCCGCCCTGATGGAGGGCTTCGACAAGGCCTCCGAGACCGACGGCCTCTTTGACCACAGTCTGGACATGGAGTTTTCCGGCGTGAAGACCGTCCATGTCAAGAGCCTGAGAACCGAACCCCTTCAGGATTACGACCGCACCAAGGGCGTGGGTACCGGCAGCCGGTACGGCGACACCAAGGAAGTGGGCAACGAGGAGCAGACCTTCACCATGACTCAGGACAAGTCCCTGAGCCTGTCCGTGGATAAGGGCAACAACATGGAGGTCATGGACAAGCACAAGGTCGGCGCCATCATGAAGGCGGAGCGGGAGGAGCATATCATCCCCGAGGTGGACACCTACCGCCTGAAGAAGTGGGCGGAAAACGCCGGTATGCACGAGGAGCTGACGGCAACCCCCACCACCGACACCATTATCGGCTACATCATCAAGGCGCGGAACAAGCAGCGGGACAAGGGCGTCAAGGGCGACGTAAGTCTGCTGATTCCCTACGAGTATCTGGACACCCTCCAGCTGGCGAAGCAGTGGGTCAATCTGGATTCCCTGGGCGGCAAGACCCTGCCCAAGGGCACCGTGGGTCAGATCTCCGGCATGAACGTTCTGCCCATGTCCAACGACCGGATGCCCGCCAACGTGGTGTTCATGATCCTGCACAAGAAGTCCGTCATCTCCCCCATGAAGATCAAGGATTTCAAGGGTCACGTCGATCCTCCCGGCCTGTCCGGCGACCTGATCGAGTTCCGTATGATGTACGACGCCTTTGTCCTGGGCAAGAAGGCCGACGGCGTTCTTGTGGCCTGCGCCCCCAGCACCGTGGTGAAAACTCCCACCATCACCATGAGCGGCAAGGCTGCCACCATTGAGACCACCACCAGCGGCGCCGCCGTCTACTACACCACCGACGGCTCTGACCCCCGGTATTCCGTGGAGGCCAAGGCTTACACCGCCGCCGTCACCCTGGCCAGCGGCGACCGCCTGCGGGCTTATGCGGCAAAGGACGGCATGTTCAACTCCGCCGTCGCGGCAAAGGATCAGGCCTGATTTATGAGGGGCGGGCAACCGCCCCTTCCCAAGTAAGGAGGACACAATGCAAATTCTCATGATTCTGAATATTCTCGTGGCCTGCCTTGTTCTGGGCGCGGTCGTTGTCTCCGACCGGCGCAGACGGGCTCACTACCGGGAGGAAGCCGAAAGCCTCCGAAAGCTGAGCGACCGGGTCGGCGTTCTGGAGCAGGGGCTTGTCCCGGACTATGAGGCGGCAAAGGAGGCGGTCAAGTCCGTGAATGATTTTAACATGGGCATTTCCGGGATTCTGGGCTTTGACCCCCTGGAGGCGGCGAAGAAAAGCCGTCAGACCGAGCGGATGGGCGGTGAAGCCGAATAATGAGTGGAAAACAGAAGATTCCCACCAACGAGGAAATCCAGAAGCGCTACGAAAAGGCGTACGGCTTCAACCAGCAGATCGGCCTGTATGACACGGTGAAGGTCAACGAGGACTTCTTCATCGGTAAGTGATTGCCGATGTAAAACCCCTGAAAAAAACTGGAAGCCTAAACGAGAAAACATCTAATGGAGGATGCATATGGTAAATTTGATTGGTCAGAAATTCGGGAGACTTACGGCTGTTGAGTTCTGCGGTGTAGTCAATCGCAAGGCCAGATGGAAGTGTGTGTGCGATTGCGGATTGACGGTAATTTCCACCGCGAACAATTTGCGGAATGGTAATACGAAATCCTGCGGTTGCCTAAGACGGGAAACGGCCTCAAATCGAGGGAAGGCTAACACCGTTCACGGGAACAGTCATGATAACCGAACAAGGTTGTATTCAATCTGGTGCGGCATGAGGCAAAGGTGCAGCAACCCAAATCACCACGCATATTATCTTTACGGGAAGAAAGGCGTTCGCCTTTGCAGTGAATGGGAAGATTTCCTTAATTTCAAAGCGTGGGCGTTGTCTCATGGATATGCGGACAATTTATCTATAGACCGGATTGACCACAACGGCGGCTATGATCCTGATAATTGCAGATGGATCACAATTGGTGAGAACGTCGCACGAGCCAACAAAAACCATACAACTCGCAGGGTAATCAGAGGTGAAGACTGTACAAAGTGCAGTCAGCCGCAACGCATAGTGGGTGAAAAGATATAATCCCACCACGAGGCAGGGGCGCTCAGTATGGGCGAAAAGATATGCTGAACTTACAGGAAACTGTAAGAGCTGTCGGATAAAAAGCCGGCAGGGTAACACAATGAATCAATGGGAGGGCGTGGAGAGCAACGGCCTGCCTACCCCCACCTACAACATGTTCAAGCGGATCATCAACTTTCAGGTGTCCACCATTACGTCAGACAACATGACCATTCAGGTGACGCCCATGCCATCCACTTCCCGGTTTACCCAGAGAGAGCTGGAAGGCTTCGCCGAGATCATCAACCACCAGTTTGCCGCCATTATCGAGCGCAACCGGATCGTGGCCAAGAACCGGGAGTTTTTGCGCAACGCCGCCGTTACCGGCGACGGCTGTATGCACTTCTACTTTGACCCCACCATTGAAAACGGTCAGGACGTCAAGGGGGAGATCGTGGCGGAGATTGTGGACAACCTCCGGGTGCTGTTCGGAAATCCCAATTGCCGGGATGTCCAGCGTCAGCCCTGGATCATCCTTGTGCGCCGGGAACTGGTGGAGGACGTCCAATGGCGGGCGGAGGAGCTGAAAAAGGCCGGGCAGTGCGGCATTGACGACCCGGACAGCATTACGGCGGATTCCGATAAATTCCAGAACAAATACGACAGCTACACCGACGACAAGGTGACGGTGCTGACCTACTATTTCCGGAACCGGGACACCCGCACCATCTGGTGCATGGAAAGCACGGAGAAGGGGATTCTTCGGAAGGCCTATGACACCGGCTACAGCCTGTATCCGCTGATCTGGATTAACTGGGATTATATCCGGGACTGCTACCACGGTCAGGCACTGGTCACCGGAATGCTGCCCAACCAGAAGTTTATCAACAAGATGTTCGCCCTTGTGGGCATCTCCCTTCTGACCACGGCGTTTCCCAAGGTAGTCTATGACCGGAACAAGATCAAGCGCTGGGACGGCAGTGTGGGAACGGCCATCGGCATTTCCGGAGACGTGACCAATGTGGCAAAAATCATCGACGGCGCGTCCGTCAGCCCCCAGATTGCCCAGTTTATCGAGCTGAGCTTTGACAAGACCCACTCTCTGCTGGGCGCGTCTGACGTGGCCATGGGCGACGCCCGGATTGAGACCACAAGTGCGATTATCGCCTTGCAGCGGGCGGCCAACACCCCCATGGAGCTGACCAAGCAGAACGACTACCAGTGCATGGAGGAAGCGGGAAGAATCTGGCTTGACATGATGGCGGCGAAGTACGGCACCCGTATGGTGGAGACTTCCCTGGACATGGACAAGCCCGGTGAGCAGCCCCTGGGAATGCAGCTGCCCAAGCAGACCTTTATGCGGCCGTTTGATTTCGGCGTTCTGAAGGAGCTGCAAATGTCCATCAAGCAGGACGTGGGCGCCTGTTCCTACTGGTCGGAAATGGCCTCCATGCAGACGCTGGACAATCTTCTCATGAACCATCTGATTACGCCGAAGCAGTACCTTGAACGGCTCCCCAACGGCTATATCACCAAGAAGCAGGAGCTTCTGGACGATTTTGAAGCGGCGGCCATGGTCAGCGCTCCCGCCGGGAATCCGGGAACGGGAATGAGCGTCCAGACCACGTCGGAGGATATGCCCGTCAATGGCGGCGGCGGAAACGGGGCGCTGCAAAGGGCGCTGAACAGGGAGGGAGCATAAATGGCAAAGATACCGGAGCTGACCGCCGATATGGAGGTCATCCAGAAGCTGGGCAGACGCCCCAATGTGGATGACGGCCTTACCGAGGCGGGATTCAAGGCAAAGTTCGACGAGGCGGGAATCGCCATCAAGAAGTTCATAAACGAAAAGGTCGTTCCCGCCATCAACGACTATGTCGTCAGTACTGACGGCCTTCTGGACAGAACGGGCGGCACCATGACCGGGGATATCGCCATGAGCGGGAACAAGGTCACGGGGCTGGGAACTCCTTCGGGCAATGCCGACGCGGCGAACAAGGGCTATGTGGACACGGCTCTGAACGGCGTCAAAACAGTTTCCGTCTCCGCAACACTGACCGTTGCCGGGTGGGCTGGCAATGCGCCGTATGTCCAGTCTGTTACCGTGGCCGGCCTGACGGACGCAAAGAAAGCTATGGCCTATCCGGCGTATGGAAGTGACACGCCTGCCAATGTCGCGCTGAAAGAGGCGTGCGGTATGGTGAGCTTCGCTTCCCGGTCAGGCAGCGTGCTGACGTTTACCTGCCTTGAGGACAAGCCCACGGTGGACATTCCCATCACGGTGGAGGTGTACGTATGAGCATTGCAGTGCCTTTATATGGATTTGGCGCCAGCGGCGGCGAAGGTGGCACGCTTAAGGTAAATGCGCCGCCTCTGGTAGCTGTGACCATCACCAACAAGGCCGGTAAAACGAAGACCAAGACCGCAAATGCCGACGGCATGGCGATATTCAAGGGGCTTGCAAGCGGCAAGTGGAACGTAACCATTGTCAACAGCGATGGCAAGCCGACCACCATAACCGCCGATGTTCAGACAGAGTACACCGTTACAATCGCTTTTTTCTCCGCTACCATCAACATCACTTATCCAGCTGGTTCGACCTGCACTTGTTCTGACGGTAAAACAACTCTATCCGCCCCCGACACTAGTGGTACATGGGCTTGCATTGTGCCAAATGCTGGAACGTGGACGGTGAGTTCCACCGATGGGGATAAGTCAAAAAGTGCCGATGTCGTGATAACCACCGATGGCCAGACCGAGAGTGTCACGCTGCTATATATCACCCATCTTTTCAACAATGGCGATACTTGCGACGCAATAACTGGTGGGTGGGGCACTGGTTCTACTTCCGCCGGCTCGGCTAGTATATTAGGGCAACAAATTAGTATAGCAGCCAACGCCCAAAAAAATTTCTCGTGTGGTCCGAAAAATAAGATCGACGTAAGTGAGTATGAAGCACTTTCAGTAGCAGTAGATTCAATAGGTGGAGGAAAACTTAGCGTCTATCTGTATGCTACTTCGATTAGTAACCCAGCCGCAAAAGTCACCACGGCAACAACTGGTACAGTTAGTCTTGATATTTCGAGTGTCTTTGGAGCAAATACTGTTATGCTATCTTTCTATAGTGAAAAAGGCGGCTCGGTCAAAGTGTCAGAAGTTAGTCTAATGTAAGTGAGGTGGCCTAAATGAAAACAATATATATTGATTCCGATTTTAGGTGTCACCTAATTAACCCAGATATCACATATACCGCCGTAGAAACGGATGCTTTCGATGGCAAATGCGACACCTACATTGAGGGATACCGCTTCATCCCGATGGGACAGACGTGGACACGTGCTGATGGCGTGGTGTTCGCTGGCGAAATGATTGCCCCGTGGAAGCCGTGGGCGGAGCTGGACGCTGCACAGCGGGAGTATGAGCGGGAGCAATACCAGACGGTTGTTGCTCAGAATGCCGAGTACGAAGCCGCGTTATCCGAAATCGAAACCGCGCTGGGGGTGAACGCATGACCATCGAAGAACGCAAAAACGCCATCCTTGCGAAAATCGCGGAAATGAAAGCCAGCGGCGGCGAGGAACAGCTGAAAGAGCTGGATGAAGCCTACAAGAAAGGGGTTGACAGTCTGTGACGCAAGAGGAAAGAAAAAGCATCATGTATGCCCAGGGGCGGGCGAACGCGCTTGCCTTGCAGGAGAAAGCCCCTGACATGACAGGCACCGAACTGAACGCGGCGGATAGCGACATTCCCAGTTTTAAGGCCGCTGTCGCAAACAAAAACATGCTGGAGCGCAAGGCCGGGTTTGTGTGCCAATCATCTGCTGGCCGTGTGGTGCGGCTGGTGCAGCCCTATGACAGCACTATCTACACTAAGGAGCCAGAGGAACTTCCAGCACAGTGGGGGTTTGCTTGGAGCACAGACCCTGCAAAAGCGTTGCCGTTCGTCGCCATGGCTACCAGCCCCTACAATAAGGGTGACTGCTGCACGGAGGGCAGCAAAGTGTACCGCTCCACGTTGGACAGCAATGTATGGTCGCCGTCCGCATACCCCCAGGGCTGGGAAGAGGTGAACGTATGAC
>ERZ772820.766-NODE-766-length-28829-cov-5.082470_pt1 | contig 28829 bp, 30 predicted proteins | sample MGYA00511377_ERZ772820 | MGnify/ENA primary metagenome ERZ772820 (study PRJEB29015, sample SAMEA2737684) | human gut metagenome | biome: human gut; feature: human-associated habitat; material: faeces | place: China | collected 2012 ... | reverse complement strand
TTGAACCCTCGCGCCGCTATTAACGACCTGCACCCTTTCCAGGGGTGTCCCTTCAGCCTCTTGGGTACTTCTGCTAAAAAACAGAGCCTATTGGCTTACCTGATTCTTATGTGCCGATTTACATTATTAAAACCACTTGCTCAAGTGGTTTTAATTAGCGGAGAGGATGGGATTCGAACCCATGCGCCCGTGAAGACAAACGGTTTTCAAGACCGCCCCGTTATGACCGCTTCGGTACCTCTCCATATTGCTACGCTGTTTCAGCGACAGTTGTTATTCTAACAAATGAATGCGTATATGTCAACAACTATTTTTATTTTTTTTACGATTTTTCAGAATGTTCTCTGCGACATACAAATCGTCAGGCGTTGTGACCTTTATATTGGTATATGACGACTCCGTAAGATGAATCTTTTCATTGCCGAATCTTTCCATAACCATTGCATCATCCGTAATACCGGTGCACATTCCGGATGCCTTCATCTTATTGTATGCTTTCTTTATTTCGCCGGTATTGAACACCTGCGGTGTCTGTATAATCCATACCTTGTCGCGCGGCGGAGTTGAAACCGACGTTTTATTATCATCCGACAGCCTTATCGTATCCTTGGATGTAACCGCTGCAACCGCATTCCGGTACCGGCAGGCATCGGAATACAGTTTCGCAAGAGTATCCTTGTCTATGCAGGCTCTTGCCCCATCATGGATAAAAACCAGGCTGTTATCTTCTATTATAGTATCAAGTGCATTGCATACCGAATCATATCTTTCCATGCCTCCTGCGACAATGGTTTTAACCTTGGTAAAATTATATTTGTTAACCATTTCACGCCGGCAGTACTCGATATCATCAGCAATAGTAACCAGAATAACCTCGGTTACCGCATCAAAATCTTCAAATGCTTTCAGCGAATAGTATAATACCGGATATCCATCGATATTTATGTATTGTTTGGGTATATCGCTTTCCATCCTGCTTCCTTTTCCTCCGGCAAGCACGATGGCATAATTTTTCTTATAATCCATCAGCGTTCTCCTAATTTAAGGTTAGGAACTGCGTTCAGGTCAAGTCCGGATCTGATTCCTGCCATATAGTCGTAATACCCCGCTGCCCCTATCATCGCTGCATTATCGGTACACAGTATCGGAGATGGCCTGTAGAATTTAACATCACGTTCCGCGCACGCCTTCTCCATGGCTGATCTGAGTGCAGAATTCGAAGCCACTCCGCCCGCAATTGCAAACTGTTTAAATCCGAATTCAGATACTGCCTCCATCGCATGTGATACAAGCACGTCCACTACCGCTTTCTGGAATGAAGCCACGAGATCCGCCCTGTTCACCTGTATATTTTTCATTTCGCAATGGTTCAGGTAATTGAGTACGGATGATTTCAGACCACTGAAGCTGAAATCGTAATCCGAACCGCTTATGTGTGCACGAGGAAATTCTATTGCATCAGGATTACCTTCTTTGGCGAGTTTATCAATCTTAGGTCCTCCGGGATATCCAAGGCCCACTGCCCTCGCCACTTTATCAAAAGCCTCTCCCGCAGCATCATCTCTTGTACGGCCGAGTATTTCATACTTACCGTAGTCCCACACATTCACGAGATGCGTATGTCCGCCGGATACAACAAGGCATCCAAAAGGCGGTACCAGTTCATGATTTTCTATATAATTGGCGCTTATATGTCCTTCTATATGATGTACTCCTACCAGTGGTTTATGTGCCGCAAAAGCAAGAGCTTTTGCAAAGGCAACCCCGACAAGCAATGCTCCGACAAGTCCAGGCCCGTAGGTCACCGCTATAGCTGTTATGTCATCAAGGGTTACTCCCGCCTTGGCAAGTGCCTGCTCCGTCACTTGATTTACCTGTTCCATGTGTTTTCTTGATGCTAGTTCAGGCACAACTCCGCCGTACAAAGTGTGCAGGTCTATCTGAGATGATATTATGTTGGAAAGTACAGTCCTGCCGTTCTTTACCACCGCCGCAGCTGTTTCATCACATGAGCTTTCTATTGCAAGTATTAATACATCATCCATTATTTTTCTTCCATTTCGGTTCCGTCAGTCACTTCCCAGAAAAGAATTTTCCAATGGGAATCCGAATCCTTTCTGAGTGTATACTTCTCATATACTACACTTAAATTCTTATTATCTTTAACGTAGTATTTGGTGTTGACAAAAGCATATGACTTATTTTGGAATGTTTTATATTCCGTATTATATCCTTTCTCTACTATACACTCTGTAATATAGCTTTCTTTTTCTTTGTATGAGGTTATCTCACTTCTTAAATTATTCATGTACTGTTCATAATCATTGGCCGCCAGCAGCTCATCATCAAAAAGCGCTCTTGCATGCTGTGCAAGCCCGGTGAGTTCATCACCGGTTATGTCATCTTTATACCAGATTTTCTGGATGTCTGCAAAATAAGACACAACCGCGCGCGGTGTTCCCGGATAGTTTTTCTCCAGATCGCGCGACGTTATCTCCGAGACAGCTGAGTTCGATGTCATTTTATCATCATTGTTCACATTTCTGTGCGTCAGGTAAATATAATATGAGACCACAAGCAGCGCAAGAATTGTGATTATAATAGGTTTTCTTAATTTGCCGAGTCTTTTTTTCATAATATCCCTTCCCTTCTTTAATCCACAAAATCAATTGTTTTCATCCAACCATCCTTAGGCATTTTTGTGTTGGCAAAAATCTGTTTCACCTTAGGCAGATACTCATCCGGTCTTACAAGTGACGGACTGTAATGTGTAAGCCACATTTCTTTGGGTCCGGCTTCTGCTGCGAGCTTTGCGGCTTCGTACATCGTCATATGGCGGTATTCCCTTGCTTTGCTTTCTTTGCCATCTTCTCCGTACATTCCTTCGCATATAAAAAGATCAGCATCAACGGCATTGTCCGCTATCGCCTTCACCGGTCTTGAATCGGTACAATAAGTCACTTTGATTCCTTTACGAGGAGGTCCCATAACCATTTCAGGAGTGTAACATATCCCATCTTCGCATATAGTTTCTCCGTGCTGGAGCCGGTTCCAATATTCAAGGGGGATGCCCTGTTCTCTGGCAGCCTGCGCATCGAACCGCCCCTGTCTTCCGATTCTTATATTATATCCATAGCAGACAACTCTGTGATGCACCTTAAATGCATCTATAGCATATCCGCATGCTTCAATTGTCTCAAAGTCACCGGTAAGCTCATAAAATCTGATTTTGAACGGAAGTTCAGGTGCAATGATTCTCAATGAATTAACCACTCGTTCTATCCCTTTGGGTCCGATTATAAGCAGATCCTCCGTTCTGTCCGCGTTACCCATTGTCAGCAGGAATCCCGGAAGTCCTGCTATATGGTCCGCATGAAAATGAGTTATGCAGATCACATCTACCGGTTTAAAACTCCATCCGGTCTTCTTAAGCGCAACCTGAGTTCCTTCTCCACAATCTATCAATAACGAGCTTCCGTTATATCTTGTCATTAATGAAGTTGTCCATCTGCCCGGAAGAGGCATCATCCCTCCGGTTCCCAGCAAACACAAATCCAGCATTCTGTTCGTATCGGTTCCTTCCTATAGAAGTTCCGTCCTTTCTGTAATTTCAACCGGAATCATAAAATCCGCCACAATCATGTCGTAGCATTTCTCACACAGTTCAAAGCAGTGGCTTTCTCCGTCCTTATCGGAAAAATATCCCCATTCTGCCCTGAAGCTCAATGCCGGTCCTGTTATAATATTCTTCATGTGCATTATTTTCTGTCCGCATGCATTACACCGGACCTCTTCAAGCCTGTTATTGATGTCATATTTTTTCATTGTATTATATTATCCCTTTCGTATTATATATCACGGAATAATTATACACTTGACCATCTATATATTAATATAGGCGATTATTGTAAGTTTTTTACCATTAATATGCCATCTTCTGCCGGCTTTGAATAAAAATTCTTCCTGAGTCCGACAGCCTCGAACCCCGTCTGCACATACAGCCCACGGGCCGCCTCATTGCTCACCCTGACTTCAAGAAAAATATTTGCAAGTCCTGCTTTCTGTGCCTGTTCGACAAGGCACAGGAGAAGTCTGCGTCCTATTCCCATCCTTCTCGCTTCAAAATCAACTGCTATATTAGTTATATCGGCTTCATCGGCTGCAAATACACAGCCTGCATATCCAATTATTTTATTATTATGTTCGGCAACAAGATATATGTAATTATCAGCTGCCGAGGCCTTGGTAAATTCTTTCTCGGGCCACGGCTCAGAAAAAGATTTCCGTTCTATTTCTGCCACATATGCTGCATCTTCTGCACGCATGCGTCTTATGATGACATAAAATTCATCAGACATTCTCTCTCTCCTTACGTTCCCTTTCCGCCTGTGACATTCTAAGGTAATCAGGAAGGTGTTCTGCAGCGGTTTCCGTCCTGCCGTCTTTATAATAAAGTGCTCCGAGAATTGCCACGCTTGAAGCACGCTGTCTGTTCATTCCGGCTGGTGCGTATATATAATCGAAATCCGCTTTGGCATCTATTATATCTCTGGCTGCCGGTATTCCGTCACCTATGAAAATCACGCGGCGTCCGTATCCGGAAAGCATTTGAATCAGCTCTTCTATTGAAACGGCACACGATTCATGATGTATGGCAAATTCATTGTTCTCAAAACTGTATATTCCCGTATATACCTGCGACCGTCTTGCGTCCATTATCGGACATATAAGCATATCCGTCCCAAAGGCGTTATATGCCATCGCATCTAATGTAGGTACATGGATAAGCGGAATATTCAATGCCATTCCCAGACCCTTGGCTGTCGCCGACCCTATTCTCAGTCCTGTGAACGACCCCGGACCCGATGATATTGCTATCGCATCAAATTCTTCAACTTCCGTCTCGGTCCTTTTACACACTTCATCTATCATCGGAAGCAAAGTCTGCGAATGTGTTATCTTATGATTAATCGTATATTCCGCTGTAATTATATCATCTGTCAGTATAGCCACCGAGGCCACTAAAGATGATGCTTCTATTGCTAATATTTTCATATTGTAAGTCCTTCTATTTCATAATCGTGGCTGATTTCAATTCTACGATAATCGAACCCCTCGGAATTATCCTTCTCAATCGTCACATATATTGTGTCATCCGGAAGCAATTCCTCTATAAGTCTGCCCCATTCTATAAGGCATACGCCATCCCCGTAAAAATATTCTTCATAGCCGAGTTCGTCCATATCCCACGGACCTGATATACGGTATACATCGAAATGGTACAATGGTATTCTTCCGGTATCATATTCCTGTATTATTGTAAATGTAGGGCTGCATACCGGTTCATCAATTCCAAGTCCCAAAGCCAGTCCCTGTGTAAAAACAGTCTTGCCCACGCCCAGATCTCCGTTAAGGCAGATTATATCACCGGGCTTTACCTGTCTTCCGATAGCTTCTCCAAGCCGGTATGTCATCTCCGGCGAACGCGTTTCAATAATCATATTAAGCACTCTTTCTTATATGGCATCTCTTTCCTATGTGTTCTTCTGCCATTTGTACAATGTCATTGTAATTATCTTTAATACTTTCCATCGGCCATATAAAAGCTCTGTCCGTACTAACATACGCTGCTATTTCACTGCCGTATCTTACTATTTTCCAGACTTCGTCCCACTTAACCGAGGCATTCTGTCCGTTCTGGGATACCTTCACGCCTTCTTCGTCAACGACATAATGCAGCACATTCGCAAAATAATCATTATTCCTGACCTGTTTCCTGGCTCTGGAATATAGCATAAGCGGGTTGATCACTGTATAAAGCGATGCTAACAGAATCATAAGTATGGAATTCTGTATTTTCACATCACCCCATGTATACACTGTTACACCAATAATTACTATGCTGAAAATTATCCAGATTATCCCGGTCATTCTTCTATAAGTATTGTTAAAAAGAAAAACAAACATATTCTTCTCTGATATATTGACATCAAATTCCGTCTTCATTATTCCTCCGCTTCTCCCTTATATGATTATAATCTATCCGTAAAAAGTTATCAAGGTTTAATATAATCTGTCAACACTGCCGGTCTTTACAATTCCATTATTCAATGTTAAAATTATCAATAGCATTTTTCAGGAGGATATTATGGACAATAACTATAACAATAATTATAATAATGACTATAATTACAACAATTATAACCAGGGAAACGGTTATCCGCCACAGGACCGCAAGGGCATGGCAATAGCTTCACTGATTCTTGGCATCATTTCAATTCCGTTAGGATGCTGCGCATACCTCGGTGTGATTCCCGGAATAATTGCTGTTTTTCTCGGAATATTCAGTAAAGGTGCCGCGCCAAGACATTCCAGCAAAGCAATTGCAGGTATTATCACCGGCGCTGTCGGTGCCGTTTTCGGTATTATAATGACCATTCTTTCATTAAAGCTTATGGCCGACCCTGATTTTATGGCACAATATAAAGAACTTGTTGAATTTTATAATAAAGCAAAATAATCACAAAAACGCCCGTTCTGAAATCCACTTCAGTCCGGGCGCTTTATTTTAATTATATTATTTTACAAATGCATTATAAATAGCCTTAAAAGCTGTCTCAAACTCTTCTTCGAGAACACCTATGATAATATTAAGCTCACTTGATCCCTGATCAATCATCTTGACATTGACATCAGATTTATAAAGCGCCTCAAAAATCTTGAGAGCTGTTCCTTTTGCTGACTTCATGCCACGTCCCACTACCGCAATAAGCGCAAGACCCGGTTCAATTTCAATCGAATCAGGAGATGCATTTCTGTGGATACCTGCAAGTATTTCCTGTTCCTTCTCTTCAAATTCTTTCTGGTGTACTATTATTGTCATTGTATCGATTCCCGATGGCATATGTTCAAATGACAATCCCTGTTTCTCAAACTGTTCAAGCACACGGCGTCCGAATCCTATTTCGGAATTCATCATATCTTTCTCGATATTGACAGCTGAAAATCCCTTCTTACCTGCTATACCTGTGATTATATACTCAGGTTTCTTGGATGTACTTTCAACAATCATTGTACCGTGGTCTTCCGGTGCATTCGTATTCTTAATATTAATAGGAATTCCTTCCTTGCGGACAGGGAAAATCGCATCTTCATGAAGAACCGTTGCACCCATGTATGAAAGTTCACGAAGTTCCTTATATGTTATCGTGTTAATTGAGGCCGGATTATCAATAATTCTTGGGTCTGCAATCATAAATCCCGATACATCCGTCCAGTTCTCATAAAGGTCTGCATGAACTGCTGCTGCGACAATTGAGCCCGTTATATCGGAGCCGCCTCTTGAGAATGTCTTAATCGTATCGTTAGGTGTAGAACCGTAAAATCCCGGAATCACCGCACGTTCTACTCCTTCCAGTCTCTCATGGAGAGTCTGATTCGTCATATCTGCATTAAATGTACCGTCTTCGTTAAAAAATACTACATCCGCAGCATCAATAAACTCATAGCCAAGATATTTGGCAAGGATAATACCGTTAAGGAATTCTCCTCTCGAAGCTGCATAATCACGTCCTGCACGTCCTTTGAAACCAGCGGCAATCGCTTCATACTCCTTCTCAAGTGAAAGTTCCATGCCAAGTTCACTTATAATACCGTTATATCTTGCCTTAATCTCATCGAATCTGTTTTCAAAATCCTGGCCGCTTACCGCTGCCTTATAGCATGCATAAAGCATGTCCGTTACCTTAACGTCTTCTGCGAAACGCTTTCCCGGTGCAGATGGTACAACATATTTTCTTGCCGGGTCAGCAAGTATGATATCTGCCACCTTACGGAACTGCTCCGCACTTGCAAGTGAGCTTCCGCCAAATTTAGCTACTTTAACCATTTGTCATTCCTCCGACTCTTTTGTAACAAAAGAGGATTTTATTGTTATTTTATCGAAATAATATTACACGGCACCGGATTTGTCAATACCAAAAGAAAGAACATTAATCATATTACACGATTAATGTTCTCTATTTCATAGCGGCTGTAAAGCCTTTAATTACAATAAATTCTGTTCCGGGCAGATAATCAGCCTTCGTATCTTATCATGGAAATAATTCCATCAAAGCCTGCAGCTTTATCTGCATATTCTTTCTCTGTCATAGGTGCCGTTACACATCCGAACTCTCCGGTAACGCCATCTGCTCTTACAATTTCTCCGTTAAACGCCGCCTTAACTGCTGCAACATCGGCATCATCATCGCCTTTGACACGGATAAAGAATCTTGTCACAACATTCTTAATGTCTACAAGATCAGCCTTATGTGTACTCCATATTGTCATAATATTGGTTCCCATATGCTTAACTGCATCAACGACATCCGAAACAACCGCGCTGGCTGTCGGGAGCTTACCTGCTCCTGCTCCGTAGAACATAACGTCTCCAAGTACGTTACCCTTTACAAAGATGGCATTCATTACACCATTAACGCCTGCGAGAGGATGGTCATTACTGATCATCTTCGGTGCAACCATAGCTGCAAAACCGTTTCCGACTTTTCTGCTGGATCCAATGAGTTTAATGGAAACATCAAGTTTGGATGCGTATTTGAAATCAATATCTGTAATCTTGGTTATTCCTTCTGTATATATATCTTCAAAATCAACCTGATGTCCGCATGCAAGTGATGAAAGTATAGCTATCTTACGGCATGCATCATATCCTTCGACATCAGCTTCCGGGTTACGTTCTGCATATCCGAGTTCCTGTGCCTCTTTAAGAACTGTATCAAAAGGAAGACCTTCTTTGGACATTTTGGTAAGAATGTAATTGGTAGTACCATTTAAAATTCCGGAGATTTCAACAATTTCATCAGCTGTTAACGACTGATTTAACGGTCTGATAATAGGTATACCACCTCCGACACTTGCCTCAAAGAGGAAGTTAATCTTATTAGCTTTGGCTATTTCAAGAAGCTCGGCGCCATGTTTGGCAACAAGTTCTTTATTAGATGTACACACGCTCTTGCCTTTTAAAAGCGCGTTCTTAACAAATTGATATGCCGGATTAACTCCGCCCATAACCTCAACGACGATTTTGACGTCATCATCATTAAGGATAGTGTCATAGTCATGAACAAGTACCTTTTCTACCGGATCACCCGGGAAATCGCGAAGATCAAGCACATATTTGAGATTAATTTCCTGACCTGCTCTCTTGTTGATTGATTCCTGATTGGTTCTCAATACTTCTACAACACCTGAACCAACTGTGCCATAGCCTAATACTGCAATGTTTACCATTTTCTTTCTCCTGATTATTTTATTCTGCCTTGTCCGCCGTAAGTTCATTAACAGCCTGAAGTTCTTCTTCGGACAATAACTCAAGCGGATTAATTATGATTATCAATTTACCATCAAGTTTGGCAACACGGTCAAAATAACCTGCGCCGCTGCTTTTGGCTATTTCCGGCATATCCACAATGTCGTTCTCATCTATATGATGAATCTGTTCTACGCCATCAACTTCTATGGCAATCTTATTATTAGGAAGATTAACAATTATTAATTCTGCATCCTTAGGTGCCGTCAGGTTATCCATATTAAACTTGGTACGCAAATCCAGTACAGGTATAACCTCGCCGCGAAGATTAATTATTCCTTTGATATTTCGTGATGAATTAGGAACTCTTACAATTGTCTGTTCATATTCAATGCCACTGACATATGATATATCAATACCATATTTTTCATTATCGAGTCTGAATACAACTGGTTGAAAAAAAGCCATAACTTAATCCTCCTTGTTTGTTCTATGAATCCATTTAAGGTATTCTCCCAAAAACAAATCAATGTCGCCATCAAGAACCGCCTGAGCGTTGCCAGTCTCAGCATTGGTTCTGTGATCTTTAACCAGGGTATACGGTTGAAGTACATAACTTCTTATCTGGCTACCCCAGCCTATTTCTTTGACTTCGCCTCGTATCTGTGCTTCTTTGTCTGCATTTTCCTGCTGTTTGAGAAGATACAGCTTTGCCTTGAGCATCTGCATTGCTTTGTCCTTATTCTGATGCTGTGAACGTTCATTCTGGCACTGCACAACTGTGCCAGTCGGTATATGCGTAATACGTATCGCTGATGAAGTCTTGTTGATGTGCTGACCGCCCGCTCCGCTGGAACGATAGGTATCAATTCTTAAATCATCATCATTGATTTCAATATCAAGATCTTCCTCTATATCCGGCATTACATCGCATGACACAAAAGACGTCTGTCTTTTTCCGTTTGCATTAAACGGTGAAATACGAACCAGACGGTGAACGCCTTTTTCCGATTTAAGATAACCGTAAGCATTTTCTCCGTTAACCTGTATGGTTACGGACTTAACTCCTGCTTCATCACCATCAAGATAATCAAGGGTATCTATCGAATATCCCTTGGATTCTGCCCACCTTGTGTACATACGCAGAAGCATTGATGCCCAGTCACAGCTTTCGGTTCCTCCTGCTCCGGCATTAAGTCTTAATATTGCATTATTACTGTCATATTCATCGCACAGGAGTGTGCTTATCCTTACCTTATCAAAAAGTTCCTTAAAGTTCGTAATAAGCTCCGCAATCTCAGGGATAAGGGATGCATCATTCTCATCCTCTGCCATCTCAATAAAAATCTCAGCATCTTCTTTCTGTTTGACAAGCTCGTTGTAATTATCGAAAGAGTCCTTAAGGGCTTTTAATTCCTTAAGCTTTATCTGCGATTTCTCCGGATCATCCCAGAATCCCGGATCCTCCATATGCATTTCTATTTCTTCGATCCGCTTAGACTTATTATCTAAGTCAAAGTGAATCCCTCAATTCTTCTAATGGTCCTTCAAATCCGCTAAGTTCATAACGGAACTGGTCTAATTCAACCACTATTTCACCACCTTTAAAATATTATATTATCAAATCAGGCATTTCTGCCACAGCAATTCTTATACTTAAGTCCGCTTCCGCATGGACACGGATCATTTCGCTGGATTTTCTTGGTCTCACGCTTAACCGGGCCTTTCGAAACGCTGTCGTCTTTATTGGTGCCGGTTACTTTCGCTACTTCTTCACGTTCAACCTTCTGCTCTATCTTGACATGAAGAAGAAGTCTTACCGTATCTTCTTCTATAGCCGATGTCATGGCATCAAACATATCAAATCCTGCCATCTTATATTCAACAACCGGATTACGCTGTCCGAATGCCTGAAGTCCAATACCCTGTCTGAGCTGATCCATGTCATCTATATGCTCCATCCACTTGGCATCAAGAACCTTGAGGAGAACAACACGCTCGATTTCCCTCATCTGTTCAGGTTCAGGGAATTCGGCTTCCTTGGCTTCATAAAGCTTAACTGCCTGTTCCTTGAGATCATGGATAAGCTCATTTTTCTTCTTATACATACTTACGTCCGTTATCGGCTGAAGCGGTATTATAGGAAGAAGAATGCTGTTAAGATCATTAAGATCCCATTCATCCGGCGCAAGTTCATCACTGATGCATTTATTAACACATGATTCAACCTTGTCGGCAAGCCATTTCATGATGACGTCTCTCATGCTTTCTCCGTCAAGGACACGGCGTCTCTCTTCATATATAATCTCTCTCTGATCATTATTAACCTGATCGTATTCAAGGAGATTCTTACGTATACCAAAGTTATTGTTCTCTATCTTCTTCTGTGCTTTCTCTATTGCACTTGAAAGCATAGGATGCTCAATCGGCTCATCTTCAGAAATGTTCAGTGCGTTAAATACGCCCATGAGTTTCTCCGATGCGAAAAGTCTCATAATATCATCTTCAAGGGATATATAAAATCTTGATTCACCCGGATCTCCCTGACGTCCCGAACGTCCGCGGAGCTGGTTATCAATACGTCTTGACTCATGTCTCTCGGTTCCGATTATCTTAAGTCCGCCCGCTGCTCTTGCTTCGTCATCAAGCTTAATATCGGTACCACGGCCTGCCATATTGGTCGCAATTGTTACCGCACCGTGTACACCGGCCTGGGCAACAATCTCTGCCTCGCGCTCATGGAACTTGGCATTAAGTACGTTATGTGCTATGTTGTGTTTTCTTAAAAGAGCACTTATCTCTTCTGACTGCTCGATTGTAATCGTACCTACAAGTACAGGCTGTCCCTTTGCATGTGCCTCCTCGATTTCATTGATCACGGCACGGAGCTTGCCCCTTCTTGTCTTATATACGGCATCCTCTTTATCAATACGGATAACCGGCTTATTCGTCGGAATCTCAATAACATCCATTCCGTAAATTTCTCTGAACTCGTTCTCTTCGGTAAGCGCTGTACCCGTCATACCTGCTTTCTTGTTGTATTTGTTGAAGAAGTTCTGGAATGTGATAGTCGCGAGCGTGCGGCTTTCTCTCTTAACTTTAACATGCTCCTTGGCTTCTATCGCCTGATGGAGTCCATCTGAATATCTTCTTCCCGGCATGATACGTCCCGTAAATTCATCAACTATCATAACCTGATCGTCTTTGACAACATAATCCTGATCCTTGAACATAAGATAATTGGCTCTGAGTGCAAGAATTACGTTATGCTGGATTTCAAGGTTCTCTGCATCGGCAAGGTTATCAATATGGAAAAACTGCTCAACCTTGCGTACACCTGCTTCTGTAAGATTGACCGTCTTCTCTTTCTCATTGACTACAAAATCTCCGGTCTCTTCTGTATCTTCTTTCATAATAGCAGCCATCTTGGAAAGTTCCGTCTCGGTACCCTTTTCAAGCTGACGCGCAAGAACATCGCAGAGTTCATAAAGTCTTGTCGACTTACCACTCTGTCCCGATATTATAAGAGGAGTTCTGGCTTCATCGATAAGAACCGAGTCGACCTCATCGACAATCGCATAATTAAGGCCTCTCTGTACAAGCTGTTCCTTATAGATAACCATGTTATCCCTGAGATAATCAAATCCAAGTTCGTTATTGGTTATATATGTGATATCAGAATTATATGCCTTACGTCTCTCATCGCCATCCATACCATTAAGGACAACTCCGACCGTAAGTCCGAGGAATTCATGTACCTGGCCCATCCACTCGGCATCACGCTTGGCAAGATAATCATTAACCGTAACAATATGTACGCCCTTGCCTTCCAATGCATTAAGATATGCCGGAAGAAGACATGTCTGTGTCTTACCTTCACCGGTTCTCATCTCAGCGATTCTTCCCTGATGGAGAATAATACCACCCATAAGCTGCACTCTGTAATGTTCTGTATGAAGCACTCTTCTCGCTGCCTCCCTTACAAGTGCATACGCTTCTACAAGAAGGTCATCAAGTGTCTCGCCTGCTGCAAGCCTGTCTTTAAATTCCTGTGTCTTATCTCTCATCTGCTCATCCGTGAGCTCTAACATCTGAGGCCTTAATGCCTCAATTTTATCAACTATCGGTGTAATTCTCTTGATTTCTCTCTGACTATGAGTTCCAAATATTTTATCAATAATGCTCATTATTCATATCCCTTTCAAGGTGATTTTCTATAATTTACTGCTAATACAAGCTATTCTATCACTTTATCAGCAATTTTTCAAGGTAAAACGAAAACTTGTGTGTGCGTTTTCGTGTAAAAAAGGAGACTGTCTAATGGCAGTCTCCGTAAAAAATCATATTAACCGGTTATCCTGTACTTAATCGAGTTCAGGTTCAATAAGTCCGTATGTACCGTTCTTTCTCTTATATACGACATTAACTTCATCCGTCTCCGAGTTAGAAAATACATAAAATGAATGTCCGAGAAGTTCCATCTGGATGCATGCTTCCTCAGGATCCATCGGCTTAATTCCGAATTTCTTGCTTCTTACAATCTTAATCTCCGGCTCGTCATCGTACTCCTTCTCTATGTACTGTGCGCTGAAATCGCCGCCGGCCTGTTTGGAATTAACAATCCTGGTCTTATATCTTCTGAGCTGTCTCTCAATAATCTCTTCAACAAGATCTATGGAAACATACATATCACTGCTGACCTCTTCAGCTCTGATTATGCTGCCCTTAACAGGGATTGTAACCTCTATCTTCTGTCTGTCTCTTTCAACAGAAAGTGTAACATTAGCAGTTATTTCCGTACTGAAATACTTATCTAACTTACCTATCTTATCCTCGATAGCCTTCTTGAGTCCTTCTGTAACCTCGATATTCTTACCTGTAATTTTAAAACGCATAGTGCCCAACTCCTTTACTACATATTGTAATCTCTGAACCGCCGTCGGAATTGTCTGACAATTCTTGTTGATTACATTTTTATTATACCATATTTTGAAAATTCATCAACCTAAAATATAAATTTTCTAATAACTTTTTTGTCAAGTCTTTTCATAAAGTTTTTTGTCGGTTTATGCAATTCGTGAGTTTTCACAAAACAAATTTTTGTCTTGAAAAAACAATAATCCTCGTTCATAAGTATCCACAAACTTTGTGGATAATGTGGATAACTTCGTGTATAACTCACATTTCCCACAAAACAGGCATGGAAATTTGTGGATAATTTTCCACATTATAATATAAATAACCATGTTGTCAAAACAGTAATTATTCTTACTTTAACGTTTTCGCTCCACTTTTTTATGCATTTTGACGAAAATGTGCCTTTTAACGACTTTCTCTTGACATGTTTTTATGTTATAATGACCATAAAATCAAATCCGGAGGTTATCCACAATGTCAAAAACCGTATTTATCACCGGTTCATCAAGGGGGATTGGCCGTGAAACAGCCATTTTATATGCCAGGAAGGGGTATAATGTCATAATAAACTGTTCAAAGGAAAGCGATGAATTACATTCTCTGGAAAACGTTCTTAAAGAACTGGGTGCACCTTTTATGAGCTTCGTAAAAGATGTCGCACAATTTGATAATGTGAATGGAATATTCAATATTCTTAAAGAAAGTTCCATGATTCCGGACATAGTCATCAATAACGCCGGCATATCATATGTAGGATTATTGCAGGACATGACTCCCGACGAATGGCAGCGGATAATCAACACTAATCTGACTTCCGTATTCAATGTTTGTAAATGTGCTATTCCGTATTTTTTACACAACGGATGCGGAAGGATCATAAACATCTCATCCATGTGGGGAGTATGCGGTGCATCATGTGAAACTGCTTATTCCGCTTCCAAGGGCGGAGTTAATTCTTTTACAAAAGCTCTCGCAAAAGAACTTGCTCCCAGCCGCATAGCTGTTAATGCTGTTGCTTTCGGGGTGGTTGATACTTCTATGAATGCCTTTTTAAGTGATGAAGAACGCCGGGACCTCATAGAAGAAATCCCGGCTGGCAGAATGTGCACTCCTCTCGAGGCGGCACATATTATTTATGATATATCTAATCTGAGTGAATATGTGACAGGTCAGATAATTACTGCTGACGGAGGATTGATTTAATCCAGTCAACAGCAAGCTTGGGCCACATGGCACACTGCTCATTGACTTCCCACGGATTGTTCTCTGTAACTTCATTGGCCAGTCCCAGCCCGTGACCGCCTTTGCCGAATACATGCAGCTCGCACGGAACGTTATGCTCTCTGAGAGCTTCTGCAAACATAAATGAATTACGCGGATAAATAAGCCCGTCCTCTCCTCCGTGCCATATAAATGCCGGAGGGGTCGTATCAGTAACATGATTCTGGAGACTGTACTGATATATCTGCTCATCAGTCGGATATCCTCCAAACATATACGCATTCATTGCAATCTCGAAATTCACATAGGTCTTATTATTCTCCCTGACAAATATGTCCGCAGGGTCCACATTCGGATGCACCTGTCCGAAATCGATTTTGTCATAATCCGGATATCCTTCTATTCCTATATCAAGGCATCTGGTAGAACTCTTTAAATCTATAACCGGGTATCCGAGAATCATTCCCGCAGGTCTGATTCTGTCAAAATTGTCCTTATACTCAGGGAACATCTCTTCATTATCCCAGAATACGCTTAATGCCGCAGCAAGATGTCCCCCCGCAGAAAATCCTGATACAAAAACATATCTGCTGTCAAGATACCATTCGTCCGCATGATCTTTAATATAAGCCATCGCTTTAGCCGCATCTTTAAGCGGTGCCGGCATCACTGCCGCCAGGTCTACGCTGTATCTGAGCACAAATGCATGATATCCGGCGGCTGCAAATGTAAGTGCTATCGGCTCCGCTTCTCTGTCAGAAGTATACTTATATCCGCCTCCCGGACACACAAGCACTGCCGGTCTCTTATATCCGGGCTTTAACTCTGCTGAATTATCCCAGAGATATGTATCAAACCATACGCTTTTATCATCATTAAGAAAAATTCTCTCACATTTCATTTTCCAAATGTCTCCTTTGGGTATTTTTCTTTAAATATATCAATTGTATTTCTGTTTTACAACAGCAAAAATAAGCACCGCATAGCATGCTTTTTTATACATGCTGCGGTGCCTTGCCGTTATATTATATTAATCAGTCTGCAAAAAGAGCTGTTGAGTAATATCTGTCTCCGCTGTCCGGAAGAAGAACCACAATATTCTTGCCCTTATTCTCAGGACGTTTCGCAAGTTCAAGTGCCGCCCATGTAGCTGCTCCTGAAGAAATTCCAACTAGTACGCCCTCTTCTCTGGCAATTGCCTTCCCTACTTCGAATGCTGCATCATTGTCAACAGGTATAACCTCATCATAAATCTTGGTATTAAGGACTTCCGGAACAAAACCTGCACCGATGCCCTGAATCTTGTGTGAACCACTCTTGCCCTGTGAAAGAACAGGGGATGTAAGAGGTTCTACCGCAACAATCTTAACATCCGGATTCTGCGACTTGAGATATTCGCCGACACCCGTAACGGTTCCGCCTGTTCCCACACCTGCGACAAAGATGTCCACCTTGCCGTCAGTATCATTCCAGATTTCCGGACCGGTTGTTTTTCTGTGTGCCTGCGGATTGGCCGGATTCACAAACTGTCCCGCAATTATGCTGCCCGGCGTCTCTTTCTGTATTTCCTCAGCCTTTGCAATTGCCCCCGGCATACCCTTTGCGCCTTCGGAAAGGACGATTTCAGCGCCATATGCTTTGATTATATTACGTCTTTCAACACTCATGGTCTCAGGCATAACAATGATTAATTTGTATCCTTTGGCTGCCGCAATCGATGCAAGACCAATTCCGGTATTACCTGATGTAGGCTCAATAATCGTTGCGCCCGGTTTAAGCTTTCCACTCTTCTCTGCGTCTTCAATTATCTCTCTTGCAACTCTGTCCTTAACACTTCCTGCCGGGTTAAAATACTCAAGCTTTGCAAGTATTTTGGCCGGGGCTCCATATTTAGCCGCCAGCTTATCAAATGCTACAAGCGGTGTTCCTCCGATTAATTCTGATGCGTTTGCGTATATTTTTGCCATAATTAAATTCCTCCTATTTATTTATTATAAATTATTATTGTACTGCTTTAAATGCTTCATCAAGGTCTTCGATAATATCATCAATATTCTCTGTACCTATTGAAAGTCTGATCGTATTAGGCTTGATGCCCTGGTCTGCAAGCTCCTCTGCGTTGAGCTCTGCGTGGGTTGTTGTATACGGATGAATTACAAGTGACTTAACATCCGCCACATTGGCAAGGAGTGAGAAAAGCTCAAGGTTATCGATGAATTCCTGTGCTTTCTTCTCATCGCCCTTAATCTCGAATGTAAAGATTGAGCCACCACCGTTAGGGAAATATTTCTTGTAAAGTCTCTGCTGTTCCGGATCCGTGCTTACCGATGGATGATGAACTGCCTCAACCTGCGGGTGATTCTTAAGGTATTCAACTACTTTAAGAGCATTCTCAACATGTCTCTCAACTCTTAAAGAAAGTGTCTCAAGTCCCTGAAGGAATATCCATGCATGGAGTGGTGAAAGTGTTGCACCGGTATCTCTTAAAAGAATAGCTCTGATTCTTGTAACAAATGCTGCAGGACCTGCTGCATCAGCAAAGCTGATTCCGTGATAGCTTGGGTTCGGTTCGGTAAGCTGCGGGAATTTACCCGATGCCTTCCAGTCGAATTTACCGCTGTCAATGATCACGCCGCCGATTGTGGTTCCGTGTCCTCCGATGAACTTGGTAGCTGAATGAACCACGATATCTGCGCCGTATTCAATCGGTCTTACGAGATAAGGGGTTGCAAATGTGCTGTCGATTACAAGAGGGATCTTATGTGCATGTGCAATCTTGGCAATTCCTTCAATATCAGCTACTTCTGAGTTAGGGTTACCAAGTGTCTCAATATATATTGCCTTGGTGTTATCCTGAATAGCATTTTCAAATGCGCTTAAGTCAAGCGGATCAACGAATGTTGTCTTAACGCCGTAGTCAACAAGTGTATGTGCTAAGAGATTGTATGTTCCTCCGTAAATATTCTTGGCTGCTACGATATGGTCTCCTGCAAGTGCAAGGTTCTGGATGGTGTATGTTACCGCTGCCGCACCTGATGCAACTGCAAGTGCTGCGACGCCGCCTTCAAGTGCTGCTATTCTTTTTTCAAATACATCTTCTGTCGGGTTCGTAAGTCTTCCGTAAATATTACCTGCATCCTTGAGTCCGAATCTGTCAGCAGCATGCTGTGAATTTCTGAACACATATGATGAGCTCTGGTAAATAGGAACCGCTCTCGCATCCGTAACGGGATCTGCTGACTCCTGTCCTACATGTAACTGTAATGTCTCAAATTTTAAATTTCTCTCTGAATATGTCTTCTTGCTCATAATGTTATTCTCCTTTTTCTCAATGTTTTCTTATCGTGTTTAATTCATATCAAGTTGCTATGAATTGTTGTTGAGGCTATATTACCACCTATTTCCTAGTGTGTCAATAGGAAATGTTATTTTTTCAAAAAAAAAAATTTTCCACTGTAAAAAAAGCCTTGGCTGCGGTATAATCACAATATCAAAATAACTAAGGAGGCTTTATGATTACTAAATATACTTTTGGCAGTCCATTCAGAACGGAAGCCGTAATCGCGGACATCCCAGCCTGCACACAGGCTTTGCCGGAGACCGTCGGAATTTCAAATGACAGCAGGACTCTCACAATTAACCTTGCTCCTGACGATATTGTGTATGGTCTGGGCGAAAACATCGGCGGGATCAACAAACGCGGGCGCAAATATATAAGCAACTGCACGGATGATCCCAACCAGACAGAAAGCAGACATTCGTTATATGCCGCGCATAATTTTGCCGTTATTGACGGTGAAAATATATGCATGGGACTTTTTATCGATTATCCGTCAATTGTAACATTTGATATTGCTTTTACCGACAAGGATGTCATGACAATCGAGGTCGATGGAACTGATTATGATTTATATATAATAGAAGGCAAATCACCTCTCGAAATAATCGGCGAGTTCAGAAAAATCATCGGAGAAAGCTATATTGCACCAAAATGGGCTTTTGGCTATATACAGTCAAGGTGGGGTTACATGAATGAAGAAGACGTCCGCGAGGTCGTCTCCGGTCACCGGGACAACCATCTTCCGCTTGACGGTATCTGTATGGATATAGATTACATGACAAGATATGAGGATTTCACCATCAACGAAGAGCGTTTCCCGGATTTTGCGGATTTTGTGGCTGAAATGAAGCACGACAACATTCATCTTATTCCGATTATCGATGCCGGTGTCAAGATAGAGGACGGATATGAAATATATGAAGAGGGTGTCAAAAATAATTACTTCTGTAAGGATGCTGACGGCAATGATTTTGTTGCAGCTGTATGGCCGGGAAGAGTTCATATGCCTGATTTTCTCAATCCTGAGGCCAGAAAATGGTTCGGGGAACACTATGCCTGCCTTACAGACATAGGAATTGACGGTTTCTGGAATGATATGAACGAGCCTGCTCTTTTCTACTCTGACAAATCTCTTAAGGCCGTATTTGAAAAACTTCATGAATATGATGGCAAAGACATTGATTTACAGGATTTATGGGCTTTTCAGGGAATGGTAACCAGCCTTGCTAATAATCCGGAGGATTACCGAAGCTTCTACCACAATGTTGACGGCAAAATGGTACGCCATGATAAGGTACACAATCTCTATGGATATAATATGACACGTTCGGCCTCGGAGGCTTTCGATAAAATAGCACCGGGACGACGGATTCTTATGTTTTCCCGTTCATCCTATATAGGCATGCACCGCTACGGCGGAATCTGGACGGGCGACAACGCTTCATGGTGGTCACATATTGAACTAATTATGCACCAGCTTCCGGCTCTCAATATGTGTGGTTTCCTCTATTGCGGAGCGGATACAGGCGGATTCGGTGCGGATACGACAGAAGAGCTCCTTATGCGATTCATCGAAATGTCAATGTTTACGCCGCTTATGCGTAATCATGCCGCACTCGGTACAAGGCTTCAGGAAATCTATCAGTTCAAAGACATTGACAGTTTCCGCAATCTTTTGAACCTGCGCTACAGCCTCATTCCGTATCTCTACAGCGAATATATCAAAGCTGTAAAGAATAACACCCTGCTTTTTACGCCAATCGGAATGATATACAGAAAAGACCGCGAGGCAAGACTTGTGGAGGATCAGCTTTTCGTGGGTGAGAGCATTATGATTGCACCGGTTTACAAGGAAAATGCGCGCGGACGATATGTATATCTCCCGGAGGATATGCTTATGCTGCGTTTCAGAAGTCCAATAGATTATGACGAAGAAATGATGAGTGCCGGACATCACTATGTAAGCGTTGATGTCAATGAAGTTCTAATATGGGTAAGAAAGAATCACGCGCTTATTCTTGGAAAAGGTGCCGAAAGCACTGCCGATATCAGTCATGATAATTTTAACGTCATTAAATGCGGTGATGTTTCATCATACATTTATTTTGATGAATACGAAAACGAAAGCGAAACCATATTAAATTTTTAAAGCATACTTTCGCTAATTTTCCCCATATCTCTATTCATACATTTTGGTTATACTTATTACATAATGTATTAGGGATATGGGGATTTTTTATGATCAGATTTTATGAGGAGCATGATTTCACTCAGATTACCCGAATCTGGATAGATGCACATATTAAAGAACGTGGATTTATCCCGACCGACTTATGGAGGAACGGCATAGATATGCTTAAGATGTCAATCAGCATGAGTGAGGTGCATGTAGTATGTGACAAACGGAATATTCACGGTTTTATTGAGCTGGATAATGATGAAATTACCGGTCTTTTTGCAGCGCACGACCACCATTTCCGCAAGGCACTTACGCAGCTTCTTGATTATGCCAAATCCGGTCACGACAAGCTGACGCTCCATGCTTTAAATAGGGATATCGACAGCATACGCATATATGAATCATGCGGTTTCTCGGATAATGGAGTTTCCATAAACAGATTTACAAATGAGTCCGAACTTCTTTATGTCTGGCGTAGAAGTTAATGTTTATAATAATACACTGCAAGCTGTGTTCTATCCCTTAAATGCAATTTTTCAAGTACTGTACTTATATAATTACGCACGGTTCCGGCACCAAGATATAACTTTTCGGCTATTTCTTTGTTGGAAAATCCCTGTGCGACAAGTTCTATTATTTCATACTCCTTGTCCGTTATTCCGTAGACACTGTATGCCGCATCATCTTTGTCCTTAATCATATCCGGTATCCTGCTTATTATTTCATTTCCCCAGACACTCTGTCCTGAGTATACAGCCCTTATTGCAGGAACGACTCCAGCAAAGTCCTGTTTCAGGATGTATCCCTTGGCACCAATTTTCAAAGCTTCCTTAACATATTCATCATCCTGAAAAGTTGTAAGCAATATTATCCGCGCATCAGGATACTGTCTGACAATGCGCATGGCTGCCTCAAGTCCGCTCATCTCCTTCATCTGTATATCCGTAAGAAGAATATCCGGTCTGTACCGGTCGTAAATTTCTATGGCATCTCCGCCATCATATCCAAGAGCCACAACCTCCATATCGGATGCTGCGCCCAGAATTGTCTGCATCGACATTGCCACAATGGCATCATCATCGACTATCGCTACTTTAATCATATATTAGTTCCTTTCCTTAATGGGAATAGTCGCAAAAATCCTGAATCCTTTATGTGTATCTATCATAAATGTTCCGCCGAGTTCATTAATTCTGGCTTCCATATTATGTATTCCTATCCCTGTTTCATTTACCGCTGCCGGATGTCCGTTATCATTTATTATAATCTGATAAAAAGCCGGGTGTTCGGTTACCATGACATCCGCTTTGGTCGCATCCGAGTGTCTGCTTATATTATGAAGTGCTTCCGAAACTATCGAGATCACGCTGTATTTGGCCTGTACCGGCATATCATTAATGACATCGTAATTAAGCCTTACATCGCAGTTATCTTCTTTGGAAATTTCATCGCGCAGTTTTTGCTCAAGATTTACCGACTCACTATGAAGGTCATGCACGCTCTTTCTTATATTATCCATCGATTCAGACAACGTCGCACTTATCTGTTCTAACGGCGCCGCCATATTCTTATCCGTATTAATTGTACGTAACGCACCCATCTGTATGATCGCACGGCTTAGGAGATGTCCTACATTATCATGTATTTCCCTTGCTATCCTGTTTCTCTCGGAAAGTGTTGCCACGGCAATCTCATTATCCTGCTGCATGCGTAACAACTTATTTTTCTCCGTCATATTGCGCCTGAATTCTTCGGTATCATCACGCATCCTGATATTGGCCTGCTTCGTAATCTCATACTGCGTATCAATCCACGCAATATATGCAGCCGCAAGCACACCGGCTAAGAAGATAATTGCCGGAACCGGTTTGTCTGATATGTCATCTATGACACTTCCAGTACCGGGATACATCATGTATCTCACCGCGATAAGGATAGTTCCCGCAATTCCCATAACGCATTCGCGGCGGTTACGATAAGCCGTATCGCTCACCATATCATAAACGATATATATAGTGATGCACTCAAACGGTCTGCCGGTTATCGCAGCTGCCGCGCCAAGCACATACGAGAGAATGCGGTACCGGGTGTTAAGCGTAAGTATTCCGGCTCCGGCGCATATTATGGCAATGAGCACAGGAATTACCGGCCTCTGCGCGCACTCTGACATCACAATATAAAGCACTGTAAAAAAAGTCAATAAAATTTTATCCGTATTTCTGTTCATACCCATCCTTGTGACAAATGTCATATCTGATTGTGACTACATTCACTTACTTTAATCTTACCAATATATTACACTTAAATCATCAAAAAAGAAAGAAGGATATTTTATGAGCGAAACAGTTGTTAAAATAGAAAATCTGGTTAAGCGTTACAAAGAGCTTATTGCGCTTGACCATTTTAATCTCGAAATACAAAAAGGTGAAATATTCGGTCTGCTCGGTCCTAACGGTTCCGGCAAAACAACCACTATCAACTGCCTCCTGTCCCTTTTAAAATATGACAAAGGCAGCATCGAAATATTCGGGCAGCAGATGACACCCGATAATTACGATATCAAACGACGAATCGGTATCGTGATGCAGAATGTGGCTGTGTTTGAAGAGCTGAATGTGTACGAAAACATAGATTATTTCTGCGGATTATATATAAAAGATAAAACACTGCGCAGACAATACGTCGAAGAAGCAATTGAATTTGCCGGACTCGGTGAATTCGTAAAATTCCGTCCCAAGAAGCTTTCCGGCGGACTTTTGCGCAGGCTTAACATAGCATGCGGCATCGCCCACAAGCCGGAGCTTATCATTCTTGACGAACCGACCGTAGCCGTTGACCCACAAAGCCGTAACAGAATCCTTGAGGGCATTGTCGAACTCAACAAAAAAGGTGCAACCATAATTTACACCTCACATTACATGGAAGAAGTTGAACAGATATGCACCCGCATCGCCATAATGGATAAGGGTAAAAATATCGCTCTCGGAACTTCTGACGAACTCAAGTCCATGATACGTAATTCCGAGACGATCAAAATACATATTCCGGCTCTTGAAGATTCAATGCTTGAAGAAATCAGGGGATTTGAGCACCTCTACCAGGCTGAATATACGGACGGACTGCTTACATTATCGTATGACGGCGGAAAACACAATCTCATACGCATACTCGATTACTTAAAGAGCAAAGATGTAAGTTTCGGAAAAGTTACATCAGAACAGCCGACGTTAAATGACGTATTCTTAGCCATTACCGGTAAGGCACTCAGGGATTAAGGAGGCGCTTATGTTCGGACATTTATATAAATACAGATTAAAATCGCTTCTGTGCATGAAGGAGGATATCTTCTGGTGTCTGTTCTTTCCGATCATACTGTGTACATGTTTTTTCGCAGCATTTTCTGGCATAAGCGACAAGACCAACAACTTCCATTCCATTCCGACAGCGGTTGTATATGAAAAGGAAAACGCGATTTTCAAGGCCACACTTGATGCCGTATCCAAATCCAATACTCAGGGTGAGGAATTCCTTAATGTGACCGAAACCGACATTGCTTCGGCCAAATCGCTTTTAAATGACGGTAAAGTCGATGCTGTCATCTATGTGGGCGACGAAATCTCCATGACCGTAGCTAAAAGCGGCCTTAACCAGACGGCGGTTCAGAGTTTTCTGGATGAATTTGAGCAGAAAAGTTCTCTGATATCCGATATCGTCAAAGAAAATCCTGACAAGCTTGTTTCGCTTATCGGAAATATTTTCTCTTCCCGGACATACATAAGTGAGAAAAAACTTACCGACAGCCCTATGGACGAAATATCCGTATACTATTTCTCATTAATAGGAATGGCGGCACTTTTCGGTGGTTTTCTCGGAAGTTCGGTCGCAAGGCAGATGCAGCCAAACATCACCCCTGAAGGCATGCGCAAGTCAGCTGCACCGGTTAAGCGGCATACCATGATAGCTGCTGAATTTCTGGCAGCTTACACACTGCAGCTCATTTCAATGGCAATTTTATTGTTCTATATGATATGTGTGCTCCATATTAATCTCGGTAATGAAGCCGGTTATGTAGCTCTTACCTGCGCTGCCGGTTCGCTGGTCGGTATCGCGAGTGGTATTTTCGTCGGCACACTCCCTGTCAAGGAGAATGTACAGATAGCTATTTTTCTCGTGTATTCACTTGGTTCATCATTTCTCTCGGGACTTATGATACACCCGATAAAGATATGGATTGAAAAGAGCATGCCAATAATCAACCGCATCAATCCTGCGACACTTATACAGGATGCGCTGTACTCACTGGTAATATACAACACACACGAAAGATTCTTTACCAACATTATAACTCTGACAGTTATTTCAGTAATTCTGTGTACACTGTCATATCTTATGACAAGGAGGAAAAATTATGCAAATTTATAAGACGTTTTTGAAAATGCTTATACGCAATCTGCCGTCCGGCCTGCTTTATCTCGGTATTTTCATCGGTATAGCAATTGCCGTGACAAACAACGGTCAGAATAAAGATATAGCATCATTCACTTCCTCCAAATTAAATGTTGCAATTATTGACGATGACAATTCCGAACTTTCCAAATCACTGACAGATTACATCAGTTCCTGCCATAACATCGTGAGCATCAACGATAATAAAGAAAAATGGGCCGATGACCTGTTCTACCGTACCGTGGATTATATTCTTGTGATAAACAAAGGCTTCGAGGATGGCATGTCCGGCAACTCCTATGCCGATATGCTTGAGTCATACAGTGCTCCTGATTCAAATACTTCGTATATCGTGCAGTCCCAGGCCGAGTCTTATATACAGAACGTCAGTGCGTGCCTGAATTCCGGTCTTTCCATGGGAGAAGCATGCAAAAAAGCCGCCGACATTGCCAAAATACATGTTGATGTCGCACTTTCCGGATCCGGTAAAAATGATGACGTCTCCGATGCGATGCCTGCCGTAAAAACGATAAGCTACTTTTTCACATATTTCCCGTATGTGATACTGTGTCTTCTTATCAATACCCTCGGCTCAACACTGATAGTCTGGAACAAGCCGGAATTAAAGGCCCGCACCGCGGTTTCCGGAACAAGCTTTGCCACCAGAAATGCCGGGATTGTATTTGGCATGCTGACTTTTGCATCTATCGTCATATTAATTTTTACGGCAGTATGTGTCGTTATGTATAAGGATGACTTTTTCACAAAAGCCACATTGTATTTCGGCCTCAACGCCCTGTGCTATATATTGGTGTCGATTTCGGTAACGTTCCTTATCGCACAGTTAAGCAAAAAGCTTTCCGCACTGTCGATATGGTCGAACATTATCGGCCTCTCTACCTCATTCCTGTGTGGCGTGTTCGTTTCCAGAGAGCTTCTTCCGGATAAGGTTGTCGCTTTGTCAAAGTGCCTGCCGACATACTGGTACATCAATGTCACTGAAGAGTTAAAATACTACAAAGGTTCATTGAGCAGCAATTCATGGATTTCCATGGGCATACAGCTCCTATTCGCGGCAGCCATCATGGTAATCTCCCTGGTCGTTATCAAAAGCAGACAAAGTAAACAGGAAATGGCATAAAATTTCCGCCGGATCGGCTTATTGCCATCCGGCGGTTTAATCATGCATCTATTCTCTCTTTAATAAAATCGGATACATCTTCTTTATCCATATTCATCGCAAATCCAAGTTCACTGTATAAGCTGTCCTCGGCAAGCTTAAAATATCTCTCATCCGTGGATGTGACCTTCTTGCCCTGCGCCATCCTTTCCTGACGGCGTATATAAATCGTCTTGATTATGGTTACCCAGCTTCTGCAGTCACAGGCTTTTGCAAGCTCTTTATACCGCTCTTCCCTACCCTTATCATTGACCGGCGGAATCTCTTCTATCTGCGGTATCGTATCAATCAGCTTCAGTGCTTCATCTTTCGTAAGTACAGGTCTTATAACTACCTTGGTATTATCGACCGGAAGAAATGCCCTGCCATTCTTATTATATACCGGAACCAGAACATAATATTCCTTCTCTGTGCCTACCATATCCATCGTCGTTATGTCCTCCACCCTGCAGACTCCGGTGTTGCCATATACGACATATTCTCCTACCTTGAACATTCCATCACCTTTCCGTTTCAATCAAACCTCCGGTAATTAAATTTTAACACACTTTATTTTTAAAGTGAAAGTAAAAATTTAGATTTTTTTCTTACATATATCTGATAATACACATCGTTCACAATGCGGATGTGTTCTTGCCGTGCATACCTCGCGGCCATGTTCCACCAGCCTGTGGCACAAGTCACTACCCTCTTTTGGCGGCACGATTTTCCACAATGCCATCTCTACCTTCTTAGGTTCCGTAATACCGTCTACCAGACCTATTCTGTTCGACAGCCTTATACAATGCGTGTCCGTCACTATGGCCGGTTTGCCAAATACGTCTCCCATAACGAGATTGGCACTTTTACGGCCGACGCCCGGAAGCTTAAGAAGTTCATTAAAATCTTCCGGTACTTTGCCGCCGTATTCATCACGCAGCATACGCATACATGCGCTTATGTCCCTCGCTTTGCTCGGCCCGAGCCCACACGGCCTCACTATAGCTTCTATATCGCTGACTTCTGCCGCAGCAAGTGCATCAACCGTAGGATATTTTTCAAAAAGTCCTTTAACAACCACATTTACCCTTGCATCCGTGCACTGTGCCGCCAGCCTTACACTCACCAAAAGTTTCCATGCTTCTTCATATTCAAGAGTGCATCCGGCATCAGGATATGCCTCTTTAAGGCGTTTTATAACCTCAAGTGCAAGTTGTTTCTTTGTCATAAGTATTCACCTCAAATGTCCGTTTAAAACATTTATTATATTTTCAGATATCAAAAGTCTCCAGATCCTCCGGAATGTACAGATTGCCGTTATAATACTTCCTGCCTTCTTCGCTGTAAAGCCGCTTTCTGTCTTTGATATTACTGTCCTCTGTGTGATACAGTATCAGATTAGATACCCCAAGTTTCTCCGCAAGTTCACAGGCATCCTTGACCGTTGAGTGATGTTTCTCATACGGCTTGAACACATCCGCCTGTGAATAAAGACAGAATGCTTCATGCAAAAGCCATTTGCTGCCCTTGGCATATCTTTCCTCACATTCATTATAAGGTTCGTCTCCGCAACATGTGAACTTGTCTCCGCCCGGCAGTTCCATCATAAATCCAAACTGTTTTGCTTTGGTGGAACCAATATCAAAAAAAGTTGTCCTGCATCCGATTATCTCGTATGCCTCGCCATCTTTCACTTCATGCAGTATAATCCTGTCTCCGATAAGCCTGACTTCCTTAGGCTGCAACAATTTCTCCGCCATCTCATACAGAAGTGCCTTAACTTCATCATGTGCATATATGACAACATTTCCATCATATTTACCACCGTTCATTTTCTGTCCGATTATCCTGATCATCCAGATGATTCCCAATATGTGGTCAATATGCTTATGTGTAACAAATATCGTATGTATACTTCCTATATCTATCCCGGCCTGCTTCAATCTGGTCAGTATCGTACTTCCGCCGCCCCCATCCACAAGAAAAACTTCATCGCCATCCTGCAATGCAAAACATGTATTATAGCATTCCGTAACAAGTGCGTTGCCCGTTCCAAGAATTGTAAGTTTCATATACGTATCTCCTGTAATTTTATAAATCTATAATAACACAAATGCCCGGCATGTGCAAACAGCTAACTCCCCGGCATAAGCCCTCTGACGGCACGCATTTACACCCCGGCATAACCCCTCTGGCGGCACACTCTCGCTTGGCTGCACGCATTTACACCCCGGCATAAGCCCTCTGGCGGCACGCT
>ERZ772820.749-NODE-749-length-29298-cov-23.486783_pt1 | contig 29298 bp, 25 predicted proteins | sample MGYA00511377_ERZ772820 | MGnify/ENA primary metagenome ERZ772820 (study PRJEB29015, sample SAMEA2737684) | human gut metagenome | biome: human gut; feature: human-associated habitat; material: faeces | place: China | collected 2012 ... | reverse complement strand
AATTTATGGTAACAAGAGCAAGAGATCTGCAAGAGGCAAACCCGGATGTTCTGGATTTTGCAGACGTGACCGGCTGTAATCTCGACATTGACGAGAGCCGCTCGGAGCTCATGCGGGAGGATAAGGACGGCAAGGAGGTCAGCTACAACCCGCCGCGCTACGAATACTCCTACGATTTCTACATTACCATTTTCGTCAACAACCCTTACTTTGACGAAATGCGCTTCCGACTCAACTCAAGCTCCGTGGACATCACACCGCCGCCCGCATTGCGTCCGGGCATGGCGGGCGGATACAACCCGGAGACCAATGTTGAGTACCGCAGCTGTAAGAGGCTCGGCGAGGAAATCCGACAGGCGCTGACGCAGGTTCGCAGGGACGTGCGTGAAAAGATCGAGCAGGCCGCCGCGCCCAAGACGGCCGTCACCTGCCCCTACTGCGGCGCGACCACCACGCCGGATGCCAGCGGCTGCTGCGAATACTGCGGCAGTGCGATCGGCGGCTGAGCCGGAAGGGGCAAAAGCCCCGGCATGGCTTTCATACTATTTCTCGATAAAATGGTTAACACCATTTTATCCTGCGAATCCTTCGCAGGCCGCCGGTAGCGGCGAGAAATGTATGGACTTACGTTTTTTGCGGCTACGCCGCTGGCTGCTGAAACAGCAGCCGAATAAAACGGTTTTTAACCGTTTTATTAAGGCAACACCGCACAATTGCGTCTGCGAGTCTCAGCCGTCTTTTTGCCCCACTTCTTCAGTTTGAAAAACGAGAAATATAGCGCAGCCGTTGCCAGCGCAAGCTGGCTTACGGATGCGGCATACCCCTTGCGGGTACATACAGTATTCCTTCGTTTTCCAAACTTTGAATTGGGACAAAAATCCTGCCTGAGACTTCTTGCCGAATTGTGCGGTGCTGCCTTAAAAACTAGTATCAGGCGCAGAACCGTCACAAAAAAATCAGGCAGCACACCACACGTCAGACACACACTTGATTTTTGAAAGGAGACAGCACCATGGCAAACTTTACCGACGGCATGAAAGAGGCAGCATTCGCAACCAGTCCCCGTGAATTTGATCTTTCCTATTCCACCACGCTGGAAGAGATCATGGAGAAGCTCAATGCTCGCAGGGCGGCGTTCCAGATGCCGTTCCAGATCAAGGGCGGCGTGCCAGGTCAACGCATCTCGTTTGAAAAGGAGCCGAATGTGGACGTCGGTCTCTGGCTTTTCCTGAAGGACGGCACGCATATCCGGATCCAGCCGGTCATCACCGAGGCCAAGATGTCGGTTGGCGGAATGCGCGTTGATAAGAACAGTGCGCTGCGCAAGGGTCTCAAGGGCGCAACGGTCGGCCTTGCAACGGAGCGCGGCGGCTATATCGACACCGTGACCGAAACCGTGAAGAAGATTCTGAACGGCGAGGAGGTAGAGGACTATGTCGCACCGGAGGTTCCGGCCGATACCAAGGACTGGCTGACAACCTTCCTGCTCTGCTTCTTCCTTGGCGGTCTCGGCGTTCATCGCTTCTATGTCGGCAAGATCGGCACGGGCATCCTCTACCTGCTGACGGCTGGCCTGTTCGGCATCGGATATCTTGTTGACTTTATCAAGATTCTCTGCGGCAAGTTTACCGCCAAGGACGGAAACGCGATTCGGCGGGAAAAGAAATAAGGAAAGCAAAATGTCTCAGGTATGCACTGTTGTTTTTCTGGAATTATATGTTATTTTCTGTTGATCGGCAGATTTGTGCATCCTTGAAGGATATTGGGAGGGAATTATGAAACAGACGAAGACCAAGCTTCTATGCCTGCTTCTTGCGATGCCGATGCTGCTCAGCAGCCTCACCGCCTGCGGAAAGGATAAGGCGAAAGATTCCAATTTGATCAAGCTCGGCGACTATGAGCTGCTCTACAAGGGCGCGTGCATCATGGAAGATTCGGACGGAAATGACGCAATCGTTCTGACACTGGACTTCACAAACAACGGCAAGGAAAACGCCTCGTATCTCTGGAGTGTCAACGAAACCGTCATGCAGAACGGCACGGAGCTGGAGGTCGCGACAGTCGTTGCCGACTACGAGAGCTATGAAACCGTGATAAACAGCCAGTTCACGGATATCGCGCCGGGTACGACGCTAGAGGTGCAGACGGCCTATGTGCTGCGCGACCCGACCGCTGCGGTGGAGGCGACTTTTGAACAGATCTTCGGCAAGAAAAGCGGCAAGATCACCATCGACCCCTCCACGCTCAGCCGCGTGGAGACCACGGAGACGGGCATGACGGATGACGGCGGGCTGACCGCCGCGACCGGCGACGCGCTGCTCGACTGGTGGAACGGCGCATGGTACGGCTGGTGGAAAATGACCGGTTGCTCAGGCTCTTACGAGAGCATGGAGGGGCAATGGTGGGATGTCTGCGGCGAGATCGCCATTGGCGCAGACTATACGGGTACCATCACACTCTGGGATGGGGACTACACCAGAGCCGACCCCATGGCGCTGGCCTCCGTCAGCCTGAATGAAGCCGGAACCGGCGAGCACGGTACGGTCATGTCCGAGGGCGGCTGGTTCACGGACACGGCACTGGCACATGCGGACTGGATCGTCGATCCCGGCCTTCTGGACTATGACGACCTGATCTGGATCGACGGCGACTACGAAAACGGCGACGACACGTTCCACTACGACATCTATCTGCGCCCCTGGGGACTGTACTGGGATGACATGGACGAGAGCGGCTATCCCTACCGCTATACCGACTGGTACCTGCCGCTGATTGACGCGGGCATGCCCATGCCGGACGCCATCGGGGAAGAGCCGCCGAACGACTTCAATCCGCATGACAGCGCCCCGCTCACCCAGACGGACGCTGCGGCATCCGGCGGAGACGGCATCGTGACCGAAGAGCAGGTACAGAAGGGCTACGTCTGGATGAACGAGGTCAATAATAATATTTTTGACGCTACTTACGAGGATATTGTTGCCTACTTCGGCGTGGAAGGTCAGTTCGTCAAGGAAGAGTACAGCGACCACATGAAGGCAAACTACCGCTACTACAAATGGATCTCTGCGGATGATGACTCTCATTTCATCTACGTCAATTTCAAGGAAGAGAGTCCGGGCATTTATGAGGTGAGCGGATACAATACGAGCGGCTTCTCCGGCGAGGAGGCCATAGCGAAGTATCTTGACACCGTCAAAGCGGAAGCCGCGGAGGCAAACAAGGCAGCGTCTGCAAACGCCGAGATGAAGGACTTCTCCGTGGAAATCGCCCAGTTTGCAAAAGACGATGTTAAGGTCAAAATCATGACGAAGATCCCGGTATCCGGCTGGTCGTTCGATGACGGAAAGCGCAGCCTGGTGGAAAACGACGATCCTACCGCATTCGGCGCAGGCGCCATTCAGTTTGAGGTCAGGGCAAATGTGGAGGATTTCGATTATTACAAGGACAGTTTTGAAAACTACAAGGATATCGAGGACCGCGTGATCGGCGGCATCACCTTCCGCGGCCGCACCTATAAGTACATCGGCTACGAATGGATTCAGTATATCGCGCAGCTTGACGACAGCCGTGCCCTTTCCATCGGCCTTCGCAACTTGGACTGCGTCCCGGGAACGATGCCGGACATCATCCTCAGCAACATGTCATTCAGGTAAGGTCGTCGTCCTCCTGAAAACCATATGGAAACCGGCTCCCGCCCCATTTTGGAGCGGGAGAATCCGGCTTTTCGCAAAAAACGGAGGTTGTGCCATGAAACGCAAAGCGCTCCGCATCATGGCAGGTCTGATCGCAGAAAAGCGGATTGCGATCACGCTTGCCAACAGCGACCATGCAGCGGCCGATGTGCGCGTCTTGTACGATTCGGAGGAAAACGTTATAAAGGACACGTACCCGATCTATCATAAGCAGTGGGCCTGCGAACATATCCGAAAAACACAATCATACCTGCGCTTGGCGCTGCAAGCTGCCCTTGCGGACTGTAACGTCTGTCCAGGAAACGAGGATTTTTAGATGGCAACACAAGTAACAAATTATCAATGCCCCGCTTGTATGGGGCCTCTCCATTTTACGGGAGAATCCGGCAGATTGGAGTGCGACTACTGCGGTTCGAGCTTCAATACAGCGGAAATTGAGGCGCTCTATGGGGAAAAAGAAGCGAATGCGGCAGAAGCGGCGCAAAACGCCGCCGAAGCGGAACAGGCCATCGCAGACGGCTCCGACTGGGACACCTCCGGTCTGAGCGAGGACTGGGGTGCAGACGCAGGCAGCATAAAAGCGTACTGCTGCCCCTCATGCGGTGCGGAGCTGCTCTGCGACGCGACGACTGCGGCAACGTCCTGCCCATACTGCGGAAATCCGTCGGTGATTCCGGGGCAGTTCTCCGGCGTTCTGAAGCCCGACTTTGTGCTTCCCTTCAAACTGAGCAAGGAGGACGCCATCAAGGCGCTGAAGAAGCATTATCTCAAAAAGCCATTGCTCCCATCGACCTTCTCCAAAGCCAACCATCTGGAGGAGATCAAGGGCGTGTACGTACCCTTCTGGATGTACGACGGCGAGGCCAGCGGAAGCGTCCAGTTCCATGCCACCACGGTACATAAATACACCTCGGGAGATTATGAGATCACGGAGACGAGCCATTACGACGTGCGACGCGCCGGTTCCATTGCCTTTGAAAAAATCCCGGTGGATGCATCCAGCAAAATGCCGGACGATTATATGGACTCCATCGAACCGTACGATTATACAGAGCTAAAGCCGTTTTCCACGGCGTATCTGCCCGGATTTCTGGCGGATAAATATGATGTAAGCGTGGAAGACAGCCGGGATCGGGCGAATCGGCGCTGTGCAGGCTCGCTGGTGAATGCGCTGGAAAAAACCGTGACCGGCTATGCCTCCTGCAATGAAACGGCCCGGAGCATCCAGCTGAAGCGTGGTAAGGTGCATTACGCACTGCTGCCCGTCTGGATCCTGAACACAAGATGGGAGGGAAAAGATTTCCTCTTTACCATGAACGGTCAGACCGGTAAGCTCGTTGGCAACCTTCCAGTCAGCACAAAGCGGGTAATTGGCCTGTTTGCGGCAATCGCGGCGCTGTTTGTTGCTATCAGCGTGACGGCGATTCTGCTTATGGCACGGTAGGAGGGTGAGAACATGAAGAAACGGTTATTATGCCTCCTGCTGGTGCTCGTGACGGCGCTTGCCCTCTGCGTGAGCGCAGCTGCGGCAGCGCAGACGGGAGCACAGCTGAACTATGTGACGGATGCCGCCGGACTTCTCAGGGAAGGTGAACGTGCGCGGCTGGAGAAAATGGCGGAAGCGGTTTCTCAGAAATACCGTGTCGGCGTTTACATCGTGACGGTGGAGGATTTCCGGGACTATCACGCCGACGGCGTCTACAAGGCAACCTATACCATCTATCATAACTACACCATGGGCGAGGGGCCGAACCGCGACGGGATCATGCTCCTGCTCAGCATGGATGATCGCGACTGGGCGATGTTCTGCTATGGCAAGCGCTGCGAATACGCATTCAACAGCTATGGGCAGGAGAAGCTGGAAAAGGTCTTCCTCGACAATTTCGGCGAGAACGACTGGTACGGCGGCTTTGAGGATTACGTCAAAGAATGCAGAGTCTATCTGGAAAAGGCTTCCGCAGGAAAGCCCGTCCGGGCGAGCTTGTTCTATCCGCTCCTTATCGTGATCGGTCTTTCCCTGCTGGCAGCAGCCGCGGTCGTCGCCGTGATATGGCAGAAAATGGACACTGTATCAGAAAAAGTAACCGCGAACGCCTACGTCTCCGCGGGACTCCGGCTTACGGAGCAAACAGATCAGTTCACCCATAAGACGACCTCCAGTCGGAAGATCGAGCGCAGCTCTTCCAGTGGGAGCAGCAGCCAAAGCGAGTCCGGCGGCGGAGGCTCCGGTCGGAGCGGAAAATTCTGAGGGCGCGGCCATGAAAGGAATATGCAAACGGGTAGGCGCGCTGCTGCTGGCGACGGCTCTGCTGCTTTCCCTGTGCGCCTGTGCGCAAGGGAGACGGCAGGAAGAATCCAATGACCAGAAGGGAAGCGCCGAAGCGGTAACGCTGCCCCCAGGGACGGACAGAGAAGCGCCGGAAACCCAGCCGGCGCAGGATACCCTTTCGCCGGAGGCCGAGACTGCGCTGGGATGGCTGCGAGACCGGATCGACTTTCCAATGACAATGTTTGGCGCGGCATATCTCGGTTATGTCGGCGGGCTGTTTGACGAGGGCTTCGAGGCAGGCTTCCCCGCATGGCTGTGGGAAACCAATGAGGCAATGCTCCTCGAATACCCCTTCATCGCTGAGATCGACGAGGAGCACATTATCGGCGGTGCGGGGCATCTGTACTGCATCGTGCCGGTCGATGAAAATGCGACGGTTGCGATCAACCGTGTGCAGTGGAACGAAAAAACACAGACCGACGAGGTCACGGAGGTGCTCTACCGGTCGGAGAGCGGCGAGCCGGTGCTGCTCTTTGCGAACCTGGACGGCGTTGCATATGAGGCCGACACCCGGGTCTTTATCACCGACAACAACGGGAATACCTGTGAATGGGAGCCGTCCCTCGACGCGACGAGCCATCTTGCGCCGTGTATATCGGAAGCTGGAGACTATCTTTCGTTTGACTTTACGGAATATGCCTGGTACAACGCCCCGGCCGAGTTTTCCGCGTGGCTTGCCGACGGCTGGAGCGGCATGACCGCGCTCGGTCTTGCCGGATCGCAGCGTGACGGCATGGGCTGGATCACAGAAACCATAGTGGGGGAAACCAACCGCTATGCCCATTTCTCGCTGCGCTTCTATCCTGAGGATGAGACGGGCGGTACGGTCGATCTGAATTGGGTATACGAAGACAGCGACGAATTTGAGGAGATGTGGAGTGGCTTCTGGGCGATTCAAACCATTCCGGACGGGCCGAGCTATGTGACGCTCAGCTTGTCGCTTGTGGGAGGTAAAAACTATGGCGTCACGGACGGTCCGATGTATTTGTGTGAGACGTATCCCCTCCTGATCAGCCCGAGCGGCACAGAGCTGCTGGTCGGCGCGGGTGAGAGCGGCATTTGCCTGCCGTTCATGTCGCAAAGCACAACGGCGTGCGTGCTGACGCAGGCCGTAGGATAGAAGGCGTGCAGGGAGCCAACTGCTTTGAGGCTTGCATTTACAAATTCTGTTTGGTAGCAATCTAGGGTCTATCTGAAAACCGTCAACATGCCCAAACAGCGGGTCTTTTCCGCCTGCTGTGCACCATTTTCCCTTGTAATACACAAAGTATTCCTGCGGAAAAATGGCTTCAGCAGGCGAAAAATCCCTCGCTGTTGGTCATATTCCCGGTTTTCAGATAGACCCTAATTGGAGTTCAGTATGAATACCGGAAAATTGCGCGGAAAGATCAATGAGCGTGTGCAGCGCTCTGCGAAAAAACAGCCGGGCATCCAAATGCCCAGCTGTTTACAGTGTTCAAGGTTCCTATTGTCCCATTTCCTTCCGGAGCATGGCTTCCAACGCGCCGGAGAAAATGATGCTCAGGTCGTCAACGGAAGCATCAATGTCAACGTTCATATTGACCCAGAGAAATTTCATGACATAGCCGAGAAGGGAGCAGCAAAAGAAGCTGGTCATCATTTTCCTCGTTTCATCGGTTATCTCCATGGCGGCAGTTTTTTCCCCGATAAGATCGTAGAACTGGCTTTCAATCGATGTAAAGACATACCGTTCCAGACGCTCCCGCGTGATGGAATCGGAAACGTGATAGACAAGCTTCGGGTTTTCCTGCATGGCGTGAAGCAATACTTTCAGCCGGTCTGTCCAGCTGCCTGTCAGCTGTGTCATTGCGAAAAACTGGTTTTTCTTCCGGTCAAGCCATTTGTCCAGCAGGTCGTAAATGTCCTGAAAGTGATAGTAAAAGGTGTTCGCGCTGACCTCGCTTTTGGAGACGATGGCCGAAACGGTGATTTTGTCAAAGGGTTTTTCCTCCAGCAGTTCCTCAAAGGCACGGAAGATTGCTTTTTCTGTGTAGTTCGCCATGGCTTTTTACTCCTGTTCTTTCTTGACGGTGGGAAAACGGCTCAGCGGCGCGCAAGCATCTCTTTCATCTGCGTGAACAATTCCAGCAGCTTGTCGATGTCCTTCCCGCTGGAGTCCAGAAAATAGTACATATACTTTCCTTCCTTGCGGCAGTGAACGACCCCGGCATCCTTCAGGATCTGCATGTGGTGGGAAACCGCCGGCGGCGTCAGCTTCATTTTGTCCGAAATGTCCGCTACCCGCACGCCGTTGGGATCGCCTTCCAGCATAAGGAGCAGGAGCCGCTGGCGGACCTCGTCCCCGAATACCGTCAGCATTTTCTGACAGGCGGTGAATTTTCCTTTCAGCGTAAGAATATCTGTCTGACCCATTGGGAAGCCTCCATATACAAATGCAATTAAATATTTAATTGCATTTTACTATAGAAGACAGGAAATGTCAAGAAGATGGGAAATGTGGTTTTGCCGCGCTGGACAACGATTTTCTCACAAATTCGACAATTTCCCCCAAATCGAAGAAAAACGGCGGTTTCTCCTATTTAGGAGGAACCGCCGTTTTCCACCATGGTCATTTCGGGGGAAACGGTGTAAAGTTGTCATTGTCAGGTGGGATTCCGCCGGACAATGACGACTCTGTCATACGAGGAAGAATGTTATGAACAGAAACAATTTTACCTCTGAATCCGTCACCTGCGGCCATCCGGACAAAATCTGCGACCAGATTGCGGACAGAATTCTGGACGCGCTGCTGGAACAGGCCCCCCAATCCCGGGTTGCCTGCGAAGTGACCTGCACCACCGACGCGGTACATATTTTCGGGGAGGTCACCACGAAGGCGGAAGTGGATTATGCCGGTCTTGCCCGGCGGGTCATTGAGGAAATTGGATATACGGAACCGAACCGGGGGTTTGACGCGGAAACGTGCCGGGTCAAAGTAGATCTGCACGAGCAGTCCCCGGATATCGCAAGGGGCATTACCCGCAGAAACGAGGCGGAACGCATCAACACGGGCGCCGGAGATCAGGGCATTCTGTTTGGCTATGCCTGTAAGGAAACCGTCAACCGGATGCCGCTGCCCATCGAGCTGGCCCACGCGCTGGCGAAGCGGCTGGAGCTGGTGCGCCGCAGCAATGAGCTGCAATATCTTCTTCCCGACGGGAAAACGCAGGTCACGGTGGAATACGACGGGCAGGACCGGCCTTGCCGGGTGGCGGCGGTCATCGTGTCCAGCCAGCACCGGGAAGGCGTTGACATTCACACGCTGCGGGACGACATTCTGGGGCATGTGATCCTGCCGACGATCCCCTCCGCGCTGATCGATAAGGACACCCAGTTCTTCATCAATCCCACAGGGCGGTTCGTCATGGGCGGCCCGGCGGCGGATTCCGGCGTTACGGGGCGCAAGCCGATTTCGGATACCTACGGCGGCTGTGCCCGTCATGGCGGCGGTTCGTTTTCCGGGAAGGATGCCTCCAAGGTTGACCGGAGCGGAGCGTATCTTGCCCGGTACATTGCGAAGAACATCGTCGCCGCCGATCTGGCCGACCGGTGTGAAGTGCAGCTTGCCTATGCCATCGGATTGGCGGAGCCGGTGTCCTTCCGGCTCGATACCTTCGGCACGGAACGGCTGAAGAAGGACGATATCTATGACGCCGTCCTCCGCGCGGTGGATATGCGCCCCATGGCGATCATGGAAAAGTTCGGGCTGATGAACCCCATTTTCTCCCGGGTATCCTGCTATGGCCACTTTGGGAGCAATGCGGCGGATATGCCATGGGAGCGGACAGATCTTCAGCTGTCCGTCTGATTTCTGTAGGAAATAAAAATAATTTAGAAAAAAGAAAGTGACATTTATGAAAACGCTGAAAAAACTGGAATGGATTAGCTTGGCTATTTCTGTCGTCATGCTGCTGTTGGGGCTGTGCCTGCTGATCTGGCCGAACATCTCGGCGACGGTGCTGTGCTATGTCATGAGCGCGATCCTGCTGGCTGTGGGCGTGTTCCGGATCGTATGCTATGTGCAGCGGGGTATCAGCTCGATTTTCCACGTGTATGAGCTGCCGCTGGGGATACTGGATATTCTGATGGGCGTATATGGCTTCGCCCGTTCCCAGAGCGTTGTCCTGATTCTTCCGGTCATCATCGGTATTCTGATTCTGGTGGACAGCCTGTTTCAGCTTCAGGCGTCCATTGATTTGAGACGCCTGAGCGTTCCCGGATGGGGGCTGTCCCTTGTTCTCTCGATTCTGAGCGTGGCTTTCGCACTGCTGCTGGTTATGAATCCCTTTGAAGGCTCCAGAACGCTGATGATCTTCATCGGACTGTCCCTGATGATCGACGGCGTGCAGATTCTGTCCTATATCATCTGCGCGTCCAAGTGCGTAAAAGAAGTGAAGAAGCTCGAGGCGATGGATACGGACTACGAGATCATCGATTGAGCCGGTATCAGGGAGCCGAACGCAATGGGAAAAATCATTCTGTGGATTCTTGCGGCCCTGCTTGGGCTGTGCCTGCTGTATGTCCTGTTCCTGACGGTCTGTGCTCTGCTGGTGGATCCCCAAAAGGAATATGGGCATGACAGCCCATTCTACCGCCGGCTGCTTTACGGTGCGACCGCCTGCTGTATCCGGCTGCTGCACATCCACATTCATGTTGACGGCATGGAGAAGCTACCGAAGGACGGCCGGTTCCTGCTGGTGTGCAATCACCGCTCCAATTTTGACCCGATCCTCACATGGCAGGTCATGAAGGAACGGAATCTGGCGTTCGTTTCCAAGGCGGAGAATTTTCAGATTCCGATTTTCGGGCGGATCATCAGAAGATGCTGCTTTATGGCCATCGACCGGGAGAATCCCCGCAACGCACTGCTGACGATCGAGAAGGCGGCGAAGCTGATCGAATCCGACGAGGTATCCATCGGCATTTACCCGGAGGGGACGCGCAGTAAGGAATGCGTCCTGCTGCCCTTCCACAATGGGGTGTTCAAGATCGCCCAGAAGGCTTCCGTGCCCATCGTCGTGGCGTCGATTCAGGGAACGGAGCAGATCCATAAGAACTGGTATCGCCGCCGCAGTGATGTGCAATTCCGCATTATTGAAACCATCCCAACGGAATTTGTAAGCGCCAACCGGACATCGGCGATAGGGGAGCGGGTACATAACGAACTGAGCGCGGCTCTGAAAGAAACGTAGGGAGAGAAAAATGGCTGCATATACGGTATTATATAACCCATACGCGGGGAACGGCCGGGGAGAGGAAAACACCCGCGCCATCGGAGACTTTCTCCCCGGGGAGAAAATCGACTTCCATGACATGACGAAGATCGAAGACTACGGGGAATTCTTTAGGCACTTGCCCCCGGAGACACGGGTCATCCTTTCCGGCGGAGACGGGACCCTGAACCGTTTCATAAACGACACGTCGGAGCTGGATATCCCTCAGGATATATACTATTATGCCGCCGGGAGCGGAAACGACTTCCTGCGCGACTTGGGGCGCAAGCCGGAGGACGGCCCCTTTCCCATCGGGGATTACCTGCGGAATTTGCCGACGGTGACCGTCAACGGGAAACAATACCGGTTCCTGAACGGCATCGGCTACGGCATTGACGGGTACTGCTGTCAGGTGGGAGACGAGCAGAGGGAGAAGTCCACCAAACCCGTGAACTACACGGCCATTGCCATCAAGGGTCTGCTGTTCCACTACAAGCCCACGAACGCGGTGGTCACCGTGGATGGAGAAACCCACAGCTACCGGAAGGTGTGGCTGGCACCCACCATGAACGGCCGGTTCTACGGCGGCAGGATGATGCCGACGCCGGGGCAGAACCGCTTAAGCCCGGACGGGACGGTATCAACTATGGTGATGTTCGGTGCGGGGAAACTGAAAACGCTGATGGTGTTCCCCTCCATTTTCAAGGGGGAGCATATCCGGCACAAAGAGATGGTGGCAATATTGACCGGGCATACGATCTCGGTCGAGTTTGACCGCCCCACGCCCATCCAGATCGACGGGGAGACCATTCTCGGCGTTTCGGGATACAGCGTCACAGGCGCTTGTGAACTGGTTGGCGCCTGAGAAACAGCGCCGGAAAAGGAAAACAGAAAAGGAAGCAAAAGCGATGACAACAGAGACAGGCGGCTGCAGCCCAGCCCAAAAGAAAACGGCGACAGAATCGGAAATCCGCGTGCGGACAGGGGCAGTGATTACGCTGACAGGGATTCTTGTGCTATATTTTTCCCGCTATGCCTATGTGCTGGAAGCGGCGGCCGCAATGCTGAGCATTATGGGCATTGTTGAGCTGCTTCGGGCCGCGAAATGCTGCACTTGGTACAATGTCCTGCTGCTGAGTCTGATTGCGGCCGCAGTCTGTATGAGGAGGCTTCCATATTACACGGAGATCCTTTTGTTTGTGTGGGTGCTTGCCATTGTGGCCTTCGCGTTGTTTATGAGCCGCATGAAGGAGATTCATTCCATCGGGTTTTGGCACATTCTGCCCTGCGCGTTGATGCTTCCCATATTCTTCTACAGCGCGGTGGAGATCCGGCAGTGGCCGCAGGGGCTTGCCGTTCTGATCTTTGTCACGCTGGGCTGCACGGTCAATGATGTGGGGGCGTATTTCGTCGGCAGAGCGGTGGGCACCCATAAGCTGGCGCCTATCATCAGTCCCGGAAAGACGGTGGAAGGCGGGCTGGGCGGCATGGTCAGCTCCGTCATTCTCATGAGCCTGATTGCTTCCCTGTATTCCCAGTGTGCGGGAGTTGAGATACGGTACGGCTGGTTGTTCCTTTACCTGTTTCTGGCTTCCATCATCGGCCAGTTCGGGGATCTGGCGATGTCAACGATCAAGCGGACGGTTGGCATCAAGGATTTCAGCAGGGTTCTTCCGGGGCATGGGGGCATTCTGGACAGGTTTGACAGCTTCCTGTTTGCCGCGCCCTTTGCGGTGCTCTACGGCAATATGACCGGCTGCTTCCTGTGACTGATTTAATAGTATAAAGAAAAGGCAGACATCATGGCGGTTTTCCGTGTGTCTGCCTTTCTGTTATTGTTTCACTGAGCGCCGGAGGTTTCGACCGAGACGCGTCGTTCTATTTACCCTTACCGCGCCTGCTCCGCGATCTGCCTGAGCAGGATTTCCTCCGCGTACCCGCAGGCGCGCTCCACGGAGCCGGGCTCGAAGGGGTTGGCCAGATTCGCGTAGCGCAGCGTTTCCAGATAGCTGCGGCTGCCGCCGGTCTTGCAGAGCTTGAGATAGTCCTGCCACGCCGCGTCCCTGTTCTCGGCGTACTTCTTCTTGAACTCCATCGCACCCATGGTGGTGAGGGTGTAGTTGATATAGTAGAAGGGGTAGAGGTAGATGTGCAGCTTGTGATACCAGTAGCCGCCCCGCTCCATGAAAGCGTCGTCCTCGTAGCGCCGCCATGGCATATACTTTTCTTCCAGCAGGTGCCACTGATATGTCCGCTCCTTGGGCGTCATCTCGGGATGGGCATAGCAGATGTGCTGGAACTCGTCCACGGCCACGCCGAAGGGGACGAAGGTCAGCGCCTCCTGCAAATGGGCGAAGCGGAACTTGTCCGCCTGATTGCCGAAGAACCACTCGGCATAGGGGTAGGCGAACTGCTCCATGGACATGGAGTGAATCTCCGCGATGTCGGTGGATTCACTGTAAAAGTCTGCGATCGGCTGGCTGCGCATGGCCATGTAGCCCGCGAAGGCGTGACCAAGCTCGTGGGTCAGCACCTGCATGTCGAAAATCGTGTGGTTGAAGCAGGAGAACACGAAGGGCGCCTTCAGGCTGGGCAGGCTCGTCATGTAGCCCGTGGAGGCCTTGCCCGGTTTGTTCTGCAGGTCCATCAGCTCGTGGCCGATCATGAAGTCGATGAATTCGCCGGTTTCCGGGCTGATCTCGTGGTACATCTTCTGGGCGGTCCTGACCATGAAGGCGTCGTCGCCCGCAGGCTCGGCGTTGCCGTCCGGGAAGACCATCTTCTCGTCGTACCACATGACATGGTCGATGCCGAGGCGCTTTGCCTGCGCGTCATAGAGCTTCTGGCACAGCGGCACGAGGAACGTGCGCACCTGCTCCCGGAAGGATGCGACCTCTTTTTCGCCGTAGTCCGTGCGTCCCTGCTCCAGATAGCCCACGGGAATGTAGTTTTCATAGCCCAGATTTTTGCCCATCTGGTTGCGGATGCGGATGAGTTCGCTCCAGATCTCCTCCAGACGCGGCTCGTTGTCCTCGTAGAACTTGGAGTACGCCTTGACGGCGGCGGCACGCACCGTGCGGTCGGGATGCTCGAAGTATTTCTGGACGCCGTAAAGGTTCAGGGCCTTGCCATCGAAGGAAATCTCGGCGGTGGCCATGATCTTCTGATATTCGTTGGTCAGGCGGCTCTCCTGCTGACGCAGCGGGATGTTGGCTTCACAGAACAGCTTCTTCTGCAAGTCCATGGAGACAAAGTATTGCTTGCCGAATTCCCGCTCGATGTCCGCCCGGAAGGGGCTGGCCGCGATTGCTTCGCTGAGCGCCACCTCATCGCCGCTGAGCGTGGGCAGTGTGTCCTGTAAATAATTGATCTCCGCTTCATAAAATTCATCCCGCGTGTCCAGCGTGTGGCGGATGTGTGCGATGGAATACTGGGTGAACAGTTCGCAGCTCTCGTGGTCGATCTCAAAAATCAGGCTGCGCAGGGCTTCGTAGCTCTCCGCCTGCCCGACTGCGGCTTTCCATTGGGCGAGTTTTGCCCGGCGCGTCTCCAGATCGGGGCGCTTGTACTCCAGTGTTGAAAACTTGTAATTTTCCATAGTGTTCTTGTCTCCTTACATGATTGATAGGGGGCTAAAATCCTTTTTCGGGAACATTGATTGCTGGCTTTTATCTGCTTCTAAAAAAGCTTGCAGCACATTTTATACATGCCGAAATCCCGGGTCCGCAGAGCCTTTACCAGCGTGCGGTTTCCGGAAACGTCCAGATCGGCGGGGAAGGTATTGCAGAAAAGGTTACAGGTCAGAACGAACACGCTCTCCTGAATGTTTTCCGGGAGGTCTGCGATGCGGTGCTGGTTCAGGCGGATTTGCAGCAGAATGTACCGGAAATAGGTGTCGTCCGCCGGAAGCCCCGCCTGGGCGTGCTCTGCCATCAGTTCCTCCGTGATCCAGTAGGTGTCCACGGACTTTGGCTTGCCGTGGGAGGATTTGACGATGCCGGCCTGGTTGATGCGGTAGCCGTAGGCCATATGTCCTGTGACCCAGACGTTTTTGGCATTGGGGAAAATCAGGTAGGAGAGCAGGGAGTCCTCGTACCAGTAGCCCTCGGGGAAGCAGAGGTGTTCAAATAGTGCGCCTCGGTAAACTTTTCCCCAAGGTTGTCCATGCAGTGCGTAAGGGGAGGATATCTTTTGGTCGGATTTGTAGCGGTGCATGATGGCTTTCCCATGGTCATACACGTAATATGCGCCGCCCTCCACCAGATCGCAGTCGTGGGCAAATGCGGTATCCAACAGGGCGTCAATGGCACCGGGCAGAAGAAAATCATCGGAATCAACAAACATAATGTATTTGCCGAAAATTTCCAGAATCCCGGTATTTCTCGCGCCGGAATGTCCCTTGTTCCGCTGGTGAATGACTGTCACCCGCGGGTCGTCGGAGTAGGTGTCCGCAATCGCGGGGGTGGTGTCGGTCGCGCCGTCGTCTACCAGAATGACGCGGTATGTATACTTTGTCTCCTGCGCCAGCACGGAGTCCATGCACTGGGCAAGATAGGCTTCCACATTATAGGCCGGGATCACGATCTGCAAATCGCACTCCGGCTCCAGCAGCCGGTTGTCGGCGGCCGCAGTCCCCGTGGGGGGAGGGGAGAAGCCCAGCAGCGTTTCCCGTGCGCTGGCAGAATCCATGGCGGATCTCCGGCTGAAAACCGGCGCGGCTGTGTTCAGGATGCCTTTCAGGGTGCCTTTGATCGCACCTTTCAGCGTCGATGCTGTCATAGTATCACCTCAAAAAATAGTATACTGTTTCCCGGATGGAAAGTCAATATCCCGGCGTCTGGTTGACATTTTCAGCAGAATGCAGTAGAATTTGGGCAAATCGGGAAGAAAGTGAAGGTGGCGAATCTGCTGCCCGCCATTGTGATCGCGGTGGCCGCGGCGTTTCTGCCTGTTTGATGGAGGAAAATATGGCGAACATTCTGGTATCCGGGCTGATCAACACGGAGACGACCGTGCGGGTACGGCAGTTTCCGGTGAACTATTACCCCATTGATTACCCCTTTTTCGGGGTGAACACCGCCGTGTCCGGCGTGGCGTACAACATTTCCAAAGCACTGAAAACCTTGGGGGACGACGTGACTCTGCTTACCATGACGGGGCGGGACTTCCCGGCGGAATATATCCAGAGCCAGCTTTGCACGGCGGGAATCGGAACGGACTGGGTCAAACCCAGATTGAAGGAGACGCCCAACTCCGTGGTGCTTTATGACGGCGAGGGGAAACGGCAGATTTACTGCGACCTGAAGGACATTCAGGAAACGCCCTACGACTTCCCGGAGGACATTTGCCGGGACGCTGACGTGGTGGCCGCCTGCAACATCAATTTTAATCGCCCGCTGCTGCATCAGGCGAAGACGCTGGGCAAAACCGTGGCCACAGATGTCCATGTGCTTTCGGACATCCACGACGAATTCAACCGGGAATTCATGTCCTGCGCGGATATTCTGTTCCTCAGCGACGAGGGAATTCGTGGAGACTACCGGGATTTTCTGCGGGCGCTGGGGGACACTTACGGAAACCGTATTATCGTTCTCGGCAGGGGAGCCGAGGGCGCGGCCATGTACCTCCGGGAGGAAAACCGCATTTTCGCCCTGCCCGCCGTGCAGGTGGGGGAAATCGTCAACACCGTGGGCGCGGGGGACGCCCTGTTCAGCGGCTTCCTGCATCATTTCGCGCGGGGATACCGCCCGCTGGATGCGCTGGCACGGGCGCAGGTTTTTGCGTCCGCAAAGATACGTGTCAGCGGTGCGGCCAACGGCTTCCCGGCGGAAGAGGAAATGGAATCGCTCTGCCGGGAGTACGCAGGGAGAATGGAATATTACGAGGTATAAAAAACCGAGGCAGCACGAATGGGCGGGGCTTAATGCGGGCACCCCTTGCCTCTCCCTTTGGGAGAGGTGGCTGAGCGGAGCGAAGACGGAAAGGGGAGACTAGGGTGCGGTACCCTCTCAGTCACCTTCGGTGACAGCTCTCCCAGAGGGAGAGCCAAGGCATAGCGTGGTGGAATGAGAAATGGAGCGTATCTGTACCGATACGCTCCATTCACTGTTTTACGATCACCCATTAAGAACGCTGCCCCGATTTTTCACTCCAGAACGTGTTCCAGACCCATTTGCAGAATGGTCTTCACATGGTCGTCAGCCAGAGAGTAGAGGATGTTCTTCCCCTCCCGGCGGAATTTGATCAGGTGCATTTGCTTCAGAATCCGAAGCTGGTGGGAAATGGCACTCTGGCTGACGTCCACAGTCTCCGCAATGTCCGTCACGCACAGCTCCTGTCGGGACAGAAGCGCCAGAATATGCACCCGGGTAGAATCGGCAAAGCCCTTGAATAGCTCCGCAATGGCGTCCATGGTTTCCTTTTCGGGTACTGACTGCATTCAGATCCCTCCTTTTATCCCGTATATTCTAGCCCATTTTTTCAAAAGATGCAACTGTTTTTTCCATAGCGTCTTGCAGCGCTCTGGAAATGGGCAGCATGGTGTCCGCGTCCAGCTTGACCACCCGGCGGTCGTAGGTTATCAGGCCGTTCACTTCATCCTCCACGTCGCTGACCTGGGTGTAGATGGCGGCGCACAGACCCTTTTCCACGGCGGGGACAATGGATTCCCGGTAGAGCGCCGCTACCGCTTCGTTCAGAGCTTCTCTCGTCGGGCAGGCACCGTAGCCGTAGGTTTTGTCGGGGTTGAAAATGTGCCCCTCGACCCGCCATGTTTTCCCGCCGAACTCTGATAGCACCAGCGGGCGAAGACCGTCGCCCTCCAGATGCAGCTTTCCGAAATACTGGTGGCGGCTGTCCACATCGGTGTTCTTTCCACGGAACCAGCCGGAGGTGGTGTCGATAAAGCGAGTAACGTCCAGCGTGCGGAACCATCCGCAGACGCGGTCGCTGTCGAACTGCCCCCAGCCCTCGTTGAAGATCGTCCAATAGCAGATGCAGGGGTGATTTTTCAGCTGATTCACCGCGTCGGCTGCGCCCTGACGGAAGGTATTCCGGCTTCGTTCATCCGAGTGAAGACGCCGGTCGTTCCATTTCTGAATGCCGATTGTGGGAAGCACGGTGTCCCGGAAATAGCTGTAGCTGCCGTTGTTGACCATGTCCTGCCAGACGATCATGCCCAGCCGGTCGCACTGATAGTAGAATTCCTCCGGCTCGACTTTGATGTGCTTGCGCAGGGTGTTGAAGCCGAGACGCTTCATGGCGAGGATATCGTCGGCATAGCTTTCCGGGGCGGGGGCGGTGAGTAGCCCCTCCGGCCAGTAGCCCTGATCCAGCAGACCGTGGAAGAAATAGGGTTTGCCGTTGAGACACAGGCGGGGGTATCCCCCCACTTTTTTGATTTCCAGAGACCGGATGGCAAAGTAGGATTCCACCTTATCCTGCGCCGTTTCCACAGTGAAGCGGTAAAGATAGGGGTCGTCCGGGCACCAGAAATGGGGATTTTCCGGGGCGATGGTCACTTGCCCGTGTTCCAGCGGGAACTGCCCCAGCTGCTCCACGCTGACTGTACCCTCCAGTGGCGGAACCGTGGAGATCGTCACGGACGCGCCGTGATTTTCAATGTTCAGATTCTCTATATAAGTGCCCGGCACGCTTTCCAGCCACGCCGTCTGCCAGATACCGGACACGGGGGTGTACCACATGCCGCCCCGGTTCATCACCTGCTTGCCGTAGGGGAAAGCCTGATCGTGGAGATCGTCGGTGCAGCGGATGACAAGCTCGTTTTCCTCCGCCAGCGCTTCGGTGATGTCCACGCAGAAGGAGGCATAACCGCCCTCGTGGCGGCACAGGTGCTGCCCGTTCACGAACACCTCTGCAATTTGATCGGCAGCGCCGATGTGGAGCAGCACCCGCTCCCGGCGGAAGCCCTCGGGCAGAAGAAAGCGTCGGCGATACCATAATGGCGCGCCCTCTTCAAAATGCCGCCCGATGCCGGAAAGCCGGGACTCCGGGCAGAAGGGCACGGTAATGCGCATATCAAATGTTTCCGGTTTCCCGGATGATACGGCAAAATCCCATTCTCCGTTCAAGTTTATGTAAGAATCCCGGCGCATCTGCGGTCTGGGATAGACCTGCCATGGCGTGCCGGAAAGCGTTTTGCCTCTGGGCGTGGTGAGCGTCTGCAGCATGGACATCCTCCTTTTGCTGTCCGATGGAAGTTTTTCCCGGGCGGAACACTGGAATACAGGGTGTTTTGTTGGATATTCTACTTACTAATCTACCATACCCGGGCAAACGTGTCAAGCGAAGCCGCAGACGGCGGACGGGGAAGCGTTCAAATCGACTTTTTCTATTAAGTTTTTACGAAAACTCTTTGCAAATGAAAAGAAATATGCTATAGTATACTGAGTTTCGTGTGACTATCTGCGCCAAGAACACGGGCGCGCACGTAGGAGTGTATCTGAAAACTGTCAAAACGCCCAATCAGCGGCTCTTTTTGCCCTGTGCCGCGCCATTTTTCCTTGAAATGCAGCAAGCATTCCTGCGGAAAAATGGCTTGCTCAGGACAAAAATCCCTCGCTGCTGGTCATTTCGCCAGTTTTCAGATACACCCTAGAAAGGCAAAAGAGATGCAAGATCTATCGAAAATTTCTGTCGTCCTGCCTTCTTTGGACCCGGACGAGAAGCTGAACGCCGTCATCGACGGCCTGCTGGAATACGGCTTTTCCAACATCATTCTTGTCAACGACGGAAGCAAGCAGGAAAATTTACATTATTTCACGGACGCCGCCGCGGCTCATCCCGAAATTCATCTGCTCCATCATGAGGTGAACCGGGGGAAGGGCGCGGCTTTGAAGACCGCTTTCCGGTGGTTTCTGGACAACTGTCCCGAAGGCGCCGGCGTCGTGACGGTGGACGGCGACAACCAGCACCACCCCGAGGATACCCGGGCGTGCTGCGAGAAAATGCTGGAGACCGGGCACTGCATTCTGGGCTGCCGGGACTTTACGCTGGACCACGTGCCGAATCGCAGCCGGTTCGGCAACCACACCACGTCGCTGGTGTTCAAGACCTTCGTGGGCATGACCATTTCCGACACCCAGACCGGCCTGCGGGCGCTGCCCCGGGAGGCAGTGGAGGAGCTGGTGGACGTGGCGGGGGACCGGTTTGAGTACGAGACCAATATGCTTCTGGCGTTCAAGGAAAAGGCCATCCCCTTCGAGGAGAACAAGATCCGCACCGTGTACATTGAGGAAAACAAAAGCTCCCATTTCCGCACCTTTGTGGATTCCTGGCGGATATACAAGCTGATTCTGGCGCATTTCTTCCGGTATACGATAAATTCCATCGTCTGCGCCGCAGTGGACACCGGCCTGTTCACCCTGTTTACCGCTCTGCTTAAAAAGGCGCTGGAGGGCTTTGCCCTCACCGCCGCGGCAGGGACAGGGGCGAGAGTGATCTCGTCTCTGCTGAACTTCTTCCTCAATAAGAAGCTGGTGTTCAAGACCAACGCAGACACTGGTAAGACCTTACTTCGCTACTACTGTCTGGCGGTCCCTCAGATGCTGCTGCAAATTCTGCTGACCGACGGCGCGTATGTGCTTTTCCATATCAAGCCCACCGGCGTGCTGCACACGCTGATTTACGTGGTCGTGATGATTCTGCTTTACATCATCGGCTATATGATTCAGCAGCGCTGGGTGTTCGCACCCCAGAAACAAAATGAACCCGAGGTTGAGAAAAAATGAACAAACGAAACACAATGCCCGATTATGATCCCGTTCCTTCCCAGCGGGGCGGGGCTTCCAGGCCGCCCAAGAAGAAAAAGAAGAAGGGCAGCGGCCTGTTCGGACGGATCGTCCGGCGGTTTTTCCTGGTGCTGTTTACCGTGATCGCCCTGATTCTGGTGGCGGCGTGTCTGGCGGCGAACCTGATCTTCAATGGCCCGTCCCCCGCAGCCCGGGATATTTTGACCATGACGCTGCTGGAGCCCAGCGGAACCAAGTGGATTCCCGGCCTGTTCATGGACGCACAGACCCTGGATTCCATCCGCGCACGGGACGACTCCAACCTGAAAGACGAGTTCTCCAACGCGTCGGAAATCGTCATCAACAAGGACACGGCGATTTCTGCCGGCACCGACGAGTGGGCAAATTCCCCCGACGGTATCCGCTTTGAATCCCACTCCGGCGACACCTATAACGCCCATATCATGATCGTCCGTGACCCCAGCAAGGTCTACCTGGGTACCTCTACGGAGAATTTCTCCACCTCCATTCCCGGCACCCGCATCGACGACCAGATCGAGACTGACGGCGCCATTGCCGGTGTCAACGCAGGCGCGTTCTTTGACAACGGTACCTCTGATCCTGCTGTCGGCTCCGTGCCGGAGGGACTGGTATACTCCAAGGGCGCCTGCAAGTGGACGACCGGCTCTCCCCCCAACGGCATCAAGGGCTTCGCGGGCTTCAACAAGGACAACATCCTTGTGGTCGCTCAGGACAATCTGAGCAAGGCTCAGGCGGAGGAGCTGAACATCCGGGATGGCTGCTGCTTCGGCCCCGTCCTCATCATGAACGGGGAAATCAACCAGGAAGCCTACAACTCCAACTCCGGCTGGAACCCCCGTACCGCCATCGGTCAGCGGAAGGACGGCGCCGTGGTGTTCGTGTGCATTGACGGCCGTCAGGCCGGTTCCGCAGGCGGCACCTATAAGGACGTCATCGACATCATGATCGAGTACGGCGTCGTGAACGCCTGCAACATGGACGGCGGCTCGTCCAGTATCATGGTCTACCGGGATACCTACGGCCTGTTTGGCGAAGCCGGTACCGTGCAGGTGATCAACAGCTATTCCCTGCTGCAGGAGCGCCCCAGAAAGATGCCGACCTTCTGGATGGTCGCGCCGTAAGGAAGTGAGGGAAACCATGTATCAAGGAAAATTCGATTCTAAAAATAAGAGAACCACGGTGGATGTTTCCGAGTTGCTCGCCCAGCGCAACAGCGAGTCTTCCCGGGAGCAGCCCCAGCGCCAGCCGGTGCGGGAGACCCCGCCCAAGGCGGAACCCGTCCGGCCTCAGCAGCCCGCCCGTCAGCAAAGTGCGCGGCAGAGCCAGCCGACGGCCGCCCGTCAGCCCAATGGAAAGCGGCCGCAGGCAGCCCAGACCATGCCGGAAAAGCGCCGCAAAGGCCCCCGGCTGGGCGGCGTGATCTTCTACACCCTGTATTTCATGTTCATTCTGGTGTTCTTTGTGGCCACGTTCTTTGGCCTTCAGTGGCTTCAGGGCTGGCTGGCGGACTATCAGGCCGCCCAGCCCACCACCAAAAGTCAGGAGGTCTTTGACCAGCTGTTTTCCCATCCCGACTGGGGCGCGCTCTACGATGCCGCCGGGGTGGAGGACACCCCCTACGAGGGCAAGGAACAGTTCGTCGCCTATATGGAAAACAAGGTGGGCGATTCGGCGCTGACCTTCAAGGAGACCTCTGCGGGACTTTCCGGCGATAAGAAGTATCTTGTCCTCCTGGGGGATGAGAAGATTGCCTCCTTCACCCTGTCTGGTCAGACGGCCGCCATCACCGACATTCCCGACTGGGAGCTGGGCAGCGTTGAGCTGTTCTTCGACCGGAGCGAGACATTCTATATCAAGAATACCGACGGCCACACCGTCGAGGTTAACGGTGTGCCTCTGGACGACAGCCACGTCATTCAGATCGCTACCACCGCAGCGGCGGAGCGGCTGCCCATCGGCATCACCGGCGTGAGCATCTGCACCCAGGAAATTTCCGACCTGATGGCCACCCCCACCGTCACGATCTTTGACGAGTCGGGCAATCCCATGGAGGTCAGCTACGACGCCGGGACCCATACCTTTACCGAGCAGACCCAGGCCAACACCATCTCCGACGACGAGAGGGAAGCGGCGCTGAACGCGGCGAAGACCTACTGCCTGTTCATGATCGAGAAGGCATCCAAGGCGGACATTGCCAAGTATTTCGACACCTCCTCTGAGGCCTACAGCGTCATCACCAACCTGAGCGGCAACCTGTGGATGCAGGGCAATAACGGCTACCGCTTCACCAAGGAAGAGGTTTCCGATTACGCCCGCTACAGCGACGATCTGTTCTCCGCCCGTGTGTCGCTGACCCTGAACGTCACTCGTAAAGACGGCACCACCAAGGACTTCGGGTATGACTCGACTCTGTTCTTCCGGAAGCAGGACACTGGCAAGTGGCTGGTCTATGACGCCACCAACGCGGATGTCAACGCGCCGGTGGGCAAGGTGCGCCTGACCTTCATGAACGGCGATACCGTCCTGAGCAGCGAGTTTGTCAAGACCGACGCTACGGAGCTGGATACCCCGCTGGTCTCCGCCCCCGAGGGCAAGGTATTCATCGGTTGGTATCGTATCGACAAGTACGAGAACGGCACCACCTACACCATGGTCTTCGACCCGGATGAAAACGGCCATGTCACCATCCCCAACGGCACCACGCTGGAGCCGATGACGCTGTACGCTCTGTTCGAGACACCGTCCGGCGCCGACGCGACGGAAGGAGGCTAATATGCTGGCATTACTGAACCAACTGGCGGTCAGCTTTGACCTGCCGATTCTGGACTGGATTCAGGCGCACTTGCAGTGCGGCTTTCTGGATGCCGTCATGCCCATCGTGACCCTGTTCGGGGAGGGCGGCATCTTCTGGATTGCATGGGCGGTACTGATGCTGGTATTCCCCAAGACGAGAAAAACCGGCATCGCCATGGGCATCGCCCTTGTAATGGGTGTGCTGATCTGTAACGTGACGCTGAAACCCCTTGTGGCGCGGCCGCGACCGTATGATTTTCAGTATGAGAATTTCGGAATTACCATCAAGCTGCTGATCGACGCTCAGCACGATTACTCCTTCCCGTCGGGACATACCATCGCCTCCTTTGAGGCGGCGATACCGCTGATGATCTACGACAAGCGGATGGGCATTCCTGCCATGGTGATCGCCGTGCTGGTCACGTTCTCCCGGCTGTACCTGTATGTCCACTACCCGACCGACGTGATCTTCTCCATCATCGTCGGAACCGCCTTTGCCTTCATCGGAAACGCGCTGGCAGAAAAAATTGCCCAGCGCCTTCCCGCACCGGCGAAAGGAAAATACGAGAGCTGAGCTTTTTGGAAGCATACCCGGACTGGGTATGCTTCCTTTCCCTTTTCGCCCTTGCAAGCGGCGAAAAAAACAGATATAATGACAAAAAAGGGGGCGGGATGATGGAATTAAGGATCGCGGTCTGCGACGACGCGGAGGAAGATCGGACGTATGTTTCCGGTCTGGTAAAGGATTGGGCGGCGCAGGCCGGGCATCAGGCGGAAATTACCGCCTTTTCCTCCGCCGAGAGCTTCCTGTTCCGGTACGCGGAGGACAAAAACTGGGACATTCTGCTGCTGGACATCGAAATGGGCGCTATGGACGGCGTAAGTCTGGCAAAACGGGTGCGCAAAGACAACGAGGCGGTGCAGATCGTCTTCGTCACCGGGTATTCCGACTATATCGCCGAGGGCTACGAGGTGGCGGCGCTGCATTATCTGATGAAGCCCGTCAGCGGGGAAAAGCTGTTCGCGGTGCTGAACCGGGCGCTGGAAAAGCGGAAGCGGGAGGAACGGTGCCTGAATCTGGAGCTGGGCGGCGAAATGGTACGGATTCCCTTTTACGACATCCGGTATCTGGACGTTCGGCAGAATTATGTGACGATTCATGGAAAGTCGGAGTACACCGTCAAGCGGAGCCTGAACGAGTTTGAAAAGGAACTGGACGACCGGTTCTTCCGCGCGGGCAGGAGCCTGATCATTAACCTGAAGTACATCCGGCGCGTCACGAAAACGGAGGTCAGCCTGTCGGACGGCACGCTGCTGCCCCTGCCAAGGGGCGCTTACGAACCCTTGAACCGGGCGATCATCAAGCACACATAAGGGAAACTCTGAACAAATCGCCTTCGGCTGAGCAGCGGATCTTTTTCCCCAGCCGTGCGGTTTCAAAAGTGGGAAATACACAAAGTATTCCTCCACTTTTGGAACCTTCGTCTGGGAAAAAATCTCTCGCCGTCAGCTCTCGCCGATTTGTTCAGAGCTTCCCGAGGAGGATCGGCATATGTCTTTCTTTTCCAAACAAATCGACAAGCGCATTGCGGCCTATCAGCGGGAGCTGATCGAGACCCACTACCGGGAAGTGGAAAATATGTACCGGCAGATTCGGGGCTGGCGGCATGACTACCGCAACCACATCCAGATGATGAAGGTACTGGCGGCCAATGGGGACATGGACGCCCTGAAAGTCTACCTGGACGAGCTGGACACGGATCTCAATACCGTGGACACCGTGGTGAAAACCGGCAACCCCATGGCCGACGCCATTCTCAACAGCAAAATTTCCTTGGCGCGTTCCCGGAACATCCCGACGCAGGTGGACGCCCACATCCCGGTGAAGCTGAAAATGTCGGAGCTGGACTTGTGCTGCATCATCGGCAACCTGTTCGATAACGCCATGGAGGCAAGCATGGCCTTGCCGGAGGAAAAGCGGATGATCCGGGTGTACATGGATATGAAGGGGACGCAGCTCTACATTTCCTTCACCAACTTCACCGCCGCGAAGAAGCTAAGTAAGGTGGGTAAGGGCTTCAAAACCTCCAAGGGGGAGGGGCACGGCTTCGGGCTGGTGCGGATAGACGACATCGTGTCCCGCTACGACGGCTACCTGAGCCGCAACAGCGAGGACGGGGCGTTTACCACGGAAATCCTCATCCCGCAGGTCTGATACTATTTCCTGATTAAAATCTTTGATTTTAATCAGGAAGGCATCGCCTAATGGCGCTGCCGGTTTTGTGATTTATAAGGAAAGAAATCACAAAACAAGTCTCATATGAACTCCTTGCCCTTCGGGCAATTAAAATCTTTTCTAAAGATTTTGATTGGAGTTCAGTATGAGGAAACCCCAAAAATGCAGTTCGTCACCCGAAATAAGCAATTCGTCCCCAGAATCTTCCGGGGACGTCTTTTTGTGATAGAGTATGCTCACGAGGTGAGGCAAAATGAAAGACAAAATAAAGCCAAAATACAACGCCGCCCAGAACGTGGGATGGATGGTGAAGATCGCATGGAAGGTCAGAAAACGGGTCCTGTTTATCTGCGTCGCCATGGCGGCGCTGGAAGTGCTGTACAATCTGACGCAGCTGTACGTTGCGCCGGAGATATTAAGCTGCGTAGAGCGCCATGCCCCCGTGGGGGAGCTGCTGGGCACCATCGGGCTTTTTACACTGGCGCTGTTTCTGACCATGGGGCTGAGGGAGTATTTCAGAGAGATCGACATGTACCCCCGTGTGGACGTGCGTTCCAGCATCGTCGGTATGATCGGCAGAAAATGCAACATGACCTCCTTCTCCAATACGCTGGATGTGAAGTTCATCAAGCTCAAGGAAAAGGCGCACAAAAGCACACAGAGCAACAGGGAAGCGACGGAAAACATCTGGGAGACCCTGACCAGACTGCTGCAGAACGTGGGCGGTTTTCTGGTGTACCTTGCCATCCTGTCCAGCCTGAACTGGGTGCTGCTGGTGGTGATTGCTGCGACCTGCGTGGTGGGATTTCTGGTGTCCCGGCATTCCAGCAACTGGATTTTCCGGCACCGGGATGAGGAAGAGACGTTTTACGCGAAGAAGTCCTACATCCGGAAAAAAGCGGAATCCGTGGAGCTGGCGAAGGATATCCGGATTTTCGGTCTGCAAAACTGGCTGAACGAGCTGCTTGACCGCGTTCACGACGCGTATCTGGACTTCCGGCTTCGCTGCGAGAAGATCAAGCTGCTGGCGGATGTCACCGAAGCGCTGCTCACCATGGCGCGGAACGGCATTGCCTACGCGTACCTCCTCCATCTGGCGCTTCGGGATTCTCTCAGCGTGCCGGAGTTTATCCTGTATTTTACCGCGGTGTCCACCTTCACCACATGGGTCATGGGCATTTTGCAGGCGGCGGAGAAGCTGCATGAGGAAAGCCTCGACATTTCTCAGGTGCGGGAATTCCTGGAATATCCGGAGCCGTTCCGGTTCGAGGGTGGGACGGCGATTCCCAAGGCGGATGCCTACGAACTGAAGCTGGAGCATGTGTCCTTCCGCTACCCCGGCGCGGAGGAGGATACCATCCACGACCTTGACCTGACGGTTCGCCCCGGAGAAAAGCTGGCCATCGTGGGACTGAATGGCGCGGGCAAGACCACCCTTGTAAAGCTTTTGTGCGGCCTGTTCGATCCCACCGAGGGGCGGGTGCTGCTGAACGGCGTGGACGTAAGGGACTTTAACCGCCGGGAATACTATGGGCTGTTCAGCGCCGTATTTCAGGAGTTCTCCATTCTGGACGTGACCGTGGCGGAAAATATCGCCCAGACCACTGAGAATATCGACACGAAAAAGCTCTGGGACTGCATTGAAAAGGCGGGTTTGACGGAGACCATTCAGAAGCTGCCCAAAGGGTTGGATACCCACGTGGGCAGGCAGGTCTACTTAGACGGCGTGCTGTTCTCCGGCGGCCAGACCCAGCGGCTGATGTTGGCGCGGGCGCTGTACAAGGACGGCGCTATCCTGCTGCTGGACGAACCCACCGCCGCCCTCGACCCTCTGGCGGAAAACGACATCTATCAGAAGTACAAGGACATGACGGCGGGGAAGACCTCTCTGTTCATCTCTCACCGGCTGGCGTCCACGCGGTTCTGTGACCGCATCATCTTCGTGGCGGACGGCCATATCACCGAGGAAGGCACCCACGATCAGCTGCTGGCGAGGGGCGGGGCGTATGCCGAGCTCTTTGAAGTCCAGAGCCGCTATTATCAGGAAGGGAAGGCGTTCTGATTATGAAAAAGAAAATGAGTTTCAGGCACGCTCTGTCCGTTCATTTCCGTGCGGCAAAGGCACTGCACGGAGTCAGCCGCAGATTTTTCCCGGCGGCGACGCTGTATACCGTCGTGGGCGCAATTCTGCCCTATGTGACGGTGTTCTTCTCCGCCCAGATTCTGAAGGAGCTGGCGCTGCTCCGCAGGCCGGATGTGCTTCGGAATTGGGTCATCGCCGGGGTGCTGTGTACCGGACTGTGCGCCGTCGCGAAGGCGGTGCTGTTCCAGCGGACGGAAACCCTGCTGGATGACCTCTATGGCAGAAAAGGGGTCCTGTTCTGCCGGAAATTCTTCTCCATGGACTATGTGGACGTGGACAAACAGGAGACCCACGATCTGCGGACGCAGATCGACCAGAACGAGAACTGGTCAAGCTTTGGCCTGATGCAGGTTCCGGAGATTTATGAGCGCACACTGAAAAGCCTCATCGGCATTTTAAGCGGCATTGCGCTGACGGTTACGCTGTTCACCTCCCCGGTGCCGGAATCCGCCGGGAAGCTGACCGCTTTGAACAATCCTCTGTTTATTCTGATTCTGGCAGGCGTCATGATCCTGATCAGCATTCTGGCGGGGAGGCTTGAGGAAAAGTCCACCTCCTACTGGAGCTGTGCGGCGGAGGAAGCGACTTTGAGTAACCGCGTATTCTCATTCTTCGGTTTTATCGGCGAACACAAGGGACGGGGCGCGGACATCCGGATGTATAACCAGCAGAATCTGGTGACGTTTTACTGGAACGGCGACTCGGCCTTTGGCGCCACCGGGAAAATCGGGAAGCTTGCGCTGGGACCCATAGGCGGTTATTCCGCGCTGGGTACAGGGGTCGTGGCGCTGATCACCGGCTTTGTCTACGTGTTCACCTGCCTGAAGGCGTGGGGCGGCGCGTTCGACGTGGGCAGCGTGACCCAGTATGTGGGCGCGGCCACCGCCATGGCAGACAGCATTTTCAAGCTGACCGCACAGCTCGGCAATCTGAAAACCAACGCGGGTTATCTGGACGCCACTTTCCGGTTTCTGGATATCCCCAATTCCATGTATCAGGGCAGCCTGACCACGGAAAAGCGCTCTGACCGGCAGTACGAGGTGGAGTTCCGCAACGTGTCTTTCCGCTACCCCGGCCGGG
>ERZ772820.747-NODE-747-length-29362-cov-6.979118_pt1 | contig 29362 bp, 24 predicted proteins | sample MGYA00511377_ERZ772820 | MGnify/ENA primary metagenome ERZ772820 (study PRJEB29015, sample SAMEA2737684) | human gut metagenome | biome: human gut; feature: human-associated habitat; material: faeces | place: China | collected 2012 ... | reverse complement strand
GTTATTATACCATATCTCGAACCTGTATGGTAGTGCGGATTAAATCAGAGGTTCCCTAATTCGAATCAAAACTATACCGGTAATAATCTCACCCTGATGTAACATCATCGGATATTCGGTCCTGCCTTAAATCAATAGATAACAATTTTCTCGTTTAGAACAAAAAATAGGAATAAAGAAACCGCTAGCATATCGGCACAACCGCCTGGGCTGAGATTTGCACGAATATAACTTTCGTCCAGCGCTGTAGCGGTAGGGATGATTGTATCGACTGTCAGTATATCATAGAGTTCTGCTGCTTCTAACCGCCGACGCCTTGCCTCCAGCACGCCGCCGCGGTGAATCATGTTCGTGTCATCAATCTGACCAATTAAATGCAGCAGTGCTGCAACAGATGCTCTATTAAAATCCGCTCCTCGCTTTAGCCAAAGCTGCAGTGCAGGCAACGCACACTCCATCGCACTGGGGAAGCCCTGTGCGGCCTCGCCGCGTGCACCATAGAGCGCATGTTCCTGATAGCAGCGTAGTCCCTCTGTATCTGGCGTGGTCGCTTTAAAATCTGCAAGGCTGTGTTCAGCGATGTTGCGGCAGCTCTCTTGCAGAGCGGAAAGCGTACATGGTGCGCGATGACTCGCTTGCAGAGCGCCAAGTGCACCGCAGAGCACAGCGAAAGAGAAGATGCTGCCCTTGTGCGTGTTGACCCCGCCGGTTACCTCGTACATTTCGCGCTGCGCCTCTATTCCGAGTGCACGTAGCTTATGGAAAAGCTGCTGCGGCTCGTCGCAAGCCCAGCCTGCCCGATAAAATGCTGGAAACCAGAATGAGAGTGCCTGAATGCTGTCGGCAAAGGTTCCTATCGTCATGTCGCTGTGTGAGCCGTTATTCCGCTGGTCCACCAAGCCAGGTTTCGGTGTGGTGCAGACCTCGGCGGAAAGCGCATGCTCTGCGCAGCGCCCAATCACACTCGCGGCTTCGTCACAGAAAAAGTCACCGAGGATGGAAATCATCCGCATACGGATTTCCTCCATGCTGTGCGTATGGGAGCGGGCGCACAGTTTTGCCTCTTTGCTGCAGAGCAAGCATCGGCGTGCGTCCAGCCCCAACTCCCGGCGCGAGACTGCCGTCCCGTCTGGATTCAACACATCGATATCCCATAGCCTGCCAAGCGGGTGCGACCTCTCCAGTATTATGCAGCGGCGCTTGACTTCCTGCGCCGGAGTATCAAGCAGGAAAAACGCTTCACAGCCAGTCGCGTGCTCCGAATGGGCCGCATAGAGAAGCGGAAGCACGGTGATCGCCTGTCTGATTTGCGCCATGCCCTCGTCAAAAGCGGCGTTAGCAAGCGGAAAGCTTTTGCACGCGCCGGGAATATTCATTGTAAATGAAATCAGGCTCTGTCCGCCAAGGGCAAGAAGTCTGCGTTGCTCCTCGGCGCGCGCCTCCCGCCGGAGGAGGATCTGTTCAAGCTCCGCCGCCCGACCCACCGTGGAAAAATAAGGATTCATTTGACTCTCCTTTTATCTTGCGAAATTGCTGCGGGCAAGGTAAGCCGCCGTGCAGTCCGGCACCAGCGCGCGCAGCGCCGGAGCGTCTCCGCCCTGTTCCTTGGCAATGCGGCGGACAACGGACGCGCTGATTGGCACGCCGTTCGCTTCCGCGCGCGGCAAAACGCAAAACTCAATCCCGTGCCGCGGCAGGATACTGCGCATCGCTTCATTATATGCGCGCGTGACAGGGTCAAACGGCTCCTGTCCGGCAAAGCGCACCGTGATTCCAAGGGCAGGCGCCAGACATGCAGCAAAAAGCTCTGCATCCAGCTCGCTCTGCACAGCCGAGGGATCTTCCGTCTCCTTAAGGAAGTACGTTGGAAATGTAATGCCGGAGATCATATACGCTCCGCTACGACAGACGCAGACCTTCGGGATGTCCCGCACCGCCTCCCGCGCCAGCGCAAAACGATCCGAGAACGGGATGACCGAGCGGTTCTCTTCAACGATAAAAAGATAGAGCTGGTCGCAGCGGGTACAGGCCTCCCGAATGAGCGATAAATGTCCGTTCGTGATGGGGTTGCAGTTGGCGACGATCGCACCCACGCGCTCGTCGCCTGGGAAGCGCTCCACCGCGCGGAGAAAGCGCTCAATGCCGTCGCGCCGGTTTTCCAACAGCGCCGCCTCCCGTGTCTCCGCCAGAGCGGTAAACCCACAGTGCGCAAACAGCGGCGCGTTATACGGTCGGGTGACGACAAAAAGGTCGTCCAGTCCACGTGCAAAGCGATCCGCCGTCAGGGCGGAGACAAGCAGGCCCAACCCATTCTGCCCGCGCAGTGCATCGTCGATCGCAAAGCATTTCAAAAGCCGGCCAGCCGCACAGCCGCAGCCGCACAGATGTCCGCCGGGCGAAAAAAGGCCAAACGCACACTCGATGTCCTCCTCATAGCGTAGGTCGTGCGCCGCAAGGTAGCCGCGCAGCAGACCTGCAAAGTCGTCGGACTCAATCTTTCGAAGCGTAAACTCTTCCATCTCTATAATCCGCCTTTCTGCGAAAGACACCGACGGGGTTATGAAACCCGAGCGCTTTCGCTGGTAAAGATTGTTTGTTATACTGTTCACGGAAGTGTTCGGCATACTACACAGGCCGTGGAGGTGAGTGGTGGAGTTGTATAGCGGTAACCCCGCATTTCTATATGGCATGGTCGCCCGTTAAGGTATCAACGAATGGCGCATTCCAGTAGCCCGTAAACTTATCTCTTTCAAATCGACTCGATTTTACCGGGCAACCAGTCTCTGCCGAAACTTCTCAAATCTTGATGTGCAGGAGGTTCCAAGTGGCTTTTAAGATTCTCCGCAAAAAATGCTGTGGGCTGGATGTCCACAAAACATGGATTTACGCCTGTATTGGAATCACAGATGCAGACGGACGGACAGAGTATAAGCAAGCTCGCTTCTCCTCGTTTTCCAACGGACTGCAGGAGTTGGCTGACTGGCTTGTAAAGTACTCTTGTGCGGACATTTGTATGGAATCCACAGGAAAGTACTGGATACCCGTATTCAACATCCTCGAAAAGACCTGCTGGGTCACATTGGCGCACCCCAAATATACGAAGCCGCAGAAAGGCAATAAGACTGACCGCAAGGATGCCAAGTGGATCTGCGACCTGTATATGTGCGGTATGGTCAAGCCCAGCTTTATCCCGCCGGCTGACATTCGCCAGCTTCGTGACCTGATGCGGTATCGCACAAAGATTACCAATATGCTCACCAGTGAAAAGAACCGCGCTCAAAACTGTCTTACCGTTTCCAATCTCAAGCTGGATGATGTGTTTTCTGACGTGTTCGGAAAGTCTTCGCGTTCCATCATCCAATACATTTTGGAGCATCCCGGCGAACAGTTCGATGTGGCTCCGTTTCTTGACCGGCGCTGTAAGCACTCCGTTGAAGAAGTACAGGCTGCCGTTGACGGGGCGGTATCCCGTGAACAGGCTGCAAAGCTCCGGGAATGCTTACAGCACATCGATCAGCTCAACGAACACAGAAAAAATATTGAGACTGAAATTCTGCGTCTTGCCGAACCGTATCCGTACCAGTTGGAACTGCTTCGCCCCGTTCCCGGCTTCTCCTCTGCGCCGCTGACGGCTGTTGCTTTGGTTTCTGAGATCGGCGTGGATATGTCGGTTTTCCCCTCTTCGAAGCATCTGGTTTCATGGGCAGGCTGCTGTCCTCGTAACGACCAGAGCAGCAAAACGGTAAAGTCCACTCGCATCTCCCGCGCCGGATGTTATCTGAAGCCGTTGCTGGTTCAGATCGCGAACGCTGTCATCAAGTCCGACAAATACCCAGAATGCAGAGAGCGTTACCGCAGGATCAAAGCCCGGCGCGGGCACAAAAAGGAGATCATTGCTGTTTGCAGGATGTTCCTGACCGCTATCTGGAATGGCCTGTCCAAGCTGGTTCCTTATTCTGCAGAAGATTATCTCACGGACAAGCTGACTGAACACTCCATTGTGATCTCCAAGGCGCAGGGATTAGAGCTGCTTCGTAAGCGCGGTTACATCTTCAAAGACGAGTTGCCTGCTGATTCAGCCTGATGTCGTATTCCATACTGTTTTTTTGCTACAGAAGTTGCGGCTGTGTTATTGTGCCCTTTTTGGGGTCTCCGCGTTTCTTACTTTGTTTCAAACTTCCCTCTCCTGTTTCTTTTTTTATTCATCATATAAAATCCAATCCGAATCGGCAAACATGAAAAATCGATGCAAGGTAAATAAAATGCTTATGATAATCAATATTTGTTATCGCATTTTTGAAATACTGTGGTATAATTAGGCCAAGTCCCAATCGAGGAGGATTCAAACCATGACGCTCAAGGATTTGCATTATTTTATTGAGGTAGCGGCAGAAAAAAATATCACCCGCGCTTCCACTAGACTGTTCATCGCCCAGCCGGCGCTGAGTCAATGCATTCACAAGCTGGAGCGCGAGTTGGGAATCACGCTACTCACACGTAGCAACGGCGGCGTCGAGCTCACGAGCGAGGGCAAATGCTTTCTCGAATTTGCCCAGACCGTGCTCAAGGAGCGCAGCGTACTCGACCGGCAGCTTCAGGATGTGGAAAACGCCGAAAACGGCGAAATCCGCCTAGGCTTCACCGGAACGCAGGCGACCTATGTGCTGCCATACATTCTTCCGGATTTTCAGGAGCAGCACCCAAACGTCGTCATCTCCCTGGTTGAGGCGACAAGTGACGAGGTCGAGAAAAAGCTTTTGGCGCACGAGGTCGACATTGGCATCCTGCACCTGCCAGTGCTGCACGAAGGACTGGAATACTTCGAGATCAGCCACGACGAAATGGTTATAATTCCGCGTAGCAACAGCCGCTTCCAGCGCTACATTTATTATAAGGAGAATTGCACCAAGCCGTATCTGCAAGCCGATTTTCTGCGCGACGAGCCGCTGATCCTGACGCTGCCCACCCAGCGCAGCCGCATGGTCTGCGACCAGCTGCTTGCCAACGCGGGCATCGTGCCGAAGATCTGGCAGACGAGCCGCAACCTCAGCACGCTTGACGCGCTGGCGCAGGTCGACTTCGCCTCCACCATCATGCCGGAAAAGCAGGTCTCACCGGAGCTGAAGAAACGTGGCTGCTACCATATTTCTGAGGAGATCGCCGTTCCGTACTCCTTCGTGGTCGCCGTTGCGGCCGGCACCTACCTTCCCATCGCCGCGCGCCACATGCTCGAGGAGTTCCGCCGCAAGCAATATACCTTCTGAATTTCACCCTTTCGCAGAACAGACCGACGGTCGCAAGACCGGCGGTCTGTTCTTTTATAAGTAAGTTGTATGGCCTGGCTTTTTTTACATATTTTTCAATAATAATTTCTTCTGCTAAACTGTGCACATGAAAAGGGCCTGAAGCAGGTCTGTGAGCAAGGAGGCAGCTATGGAACTCAAAAAACCGGCCGTTGCCGGAACGATGGAATCCAGCGATATCATGGTGATGATTCACCCCAACGAGGAGACGGGGATCGAGATTGATATTCAAAGTGACGTGAAGGCGACCTTCGGCGATGCTATCGAGGCGACCATTCGCGAGGTGCTCGCAGACTTCGGCGTGACCGACGCCGTTGTTGCGGTTGTCGATAAGGGCGCACTCGACTTTGTCATCCGCGCAAGAATGCAGTGTGCCATCTGCCGCGCGGCAGAGGTGTCCTACGATTGGGGAAAGGAGAATCCGAATGCCTAAATCCGAACTGATGCGTACCTCCATGTATGCTGGCGGGACGAGCCCCGTCAAGATGATCCAGGCGGGCTTCTACAACGAGGACTGCCTTGTTTACGACCTTGAGGACTCCGTCTCCGCGGGCGAAAAGGACGCGGCGCGCTTTCTCGTTTATAACGCGGTGAAGTATCAGCGCCCCAAGGATAAGTACATCCTTATCCGCGTCAACGGCATTTACTCCAAGGAGCTCGACGAGGACCTTGAAGCCGCCGTGCGCGCCCAGCCCGACGCCATCCGCATCCCGAAGGTTGAGTACGCCGAGGAGGTGCAGCGCATCGACGCGAAGATGACCGCCATCGAGGAAAAGGCGAGCCTGCCCGTCGGCGGCATCAAGCTCTGGTGCAACATCGAGTCCTACCTCGGTGTTATCAACGCGCAGGCCATCGCCACGGCGAGCCCTCGCGTGACCGCGATGGCGCTCGGCGCGGAGGACTTCACCGCCAGCATGTCCGCCCAGCGCACCAAGCCCGGCTGGGAGATCTTCTACGCGCGCAACGCCATCCTCATGGCCTGCCGCGCGGCAGGCATCTCCGCGCAGGACGCAGTCTTTTCCGACATCAACGACGCTGAGGGACTGCAGCGAGACCTTGAAATGACGCGCACGCTGGGCTTTGACGGCAAGACCTGCGTCCATCCGCGCCAGATCGACACGGTGAACGCGTGCTTTACCCCGTCGGAAAAGGAGATCCGCAACGCCAAGCGCGTGCTCGAAGCACTGGAGGAGGCCGCACGCAACCATACGGGCGTGTGCGTGCTCGACGGCGGCATGGTCGATAAGCCGATGGAGCTGCGCGCCCGCACGACGCTTGCCAAGGCGGCAGCCGCCGGCATCAAGGTTGGAGGTGTCAAGAAATGATCAAGAACAGTCTGGGCCGCGAATTGCCCGAGAAGATCGGCGATTACGTCGTTCGCCCCTATGAGGGCGCTTATGCAACGCCCGCGCCGCAGGAAACAGTCGTGACCAAGCGCATCATGGGCCATCGAATCCCCGGCGATACCAAGCTCCTGCCAGATTTGAAGGCCGCCATCAAGGCCTCGGGCCTATGTGACGGTATGACCATTTCGTTCCACCACTCGTTCCGCGAGGGCGATATGGTCATTGGCCAAGTACTTACGGCCATCCGCGAACTTGACATCAAACACCTGCGCTTTGCCCCCAGTGCCGTTGTTAACATCAAGAATCCCTCCATTGTAGACTTTGTTCGCGACGGTACGATTGACCGCATCGAGGCCAGCGGTATCCGCGGTCAGCTTGGCGACGCCGTGCTGGCTGGCGAGATGGAAAATCCCGTCATTCTGCGCACTCACGGTGCACGCCCCCGCGCCATCGAGGCGGGTGAGCTGCAAATCGATGTCGCGTTCATCGGCGCGTCCGCCTCTGATGATTACGGCAACTGCACGGGACAGGTCGGCCCCAATGCCTGTGGTTCCCTTGGCTACGCCTTTGTGGATGCGCACAACGCCGGCTGCGTCGTGGTCGTAACGGATAACCTCGTCGAATACCCCTGTCTGCCGACATCTATCTCTCAGCAGTATGTGGACTATGTCGTCAGGGTCGATCAGATTGGAGACCCCGAGAAAATCGGCAAGGGCGCTGCTCGCCTGACGAAGAATCCGCGCGATCTGATGATTGCCGAGCGCACGACTGACGTGATTGCGGCTTCCCGCCTGTTTAAGGACGGCTTCTCCTTCCAGACCGGCGCGGGTGCAATCGCCATTGCCACCACCAAATATCTCGCCGACCGTATGCGTGAGCGCGGCGTTAAGGCAAGCTTCGCCCTCGGCGGCATCCCCGCGGCGATCATCGATATGTACGACGAAGGTCTTGTGCGCGCGGTCGAGTGCAGCCAGAGCTTTGACGCAGTCGCGGCGTCGGCCATTTCGACCCGTCCCGGCGTCGTGGAGATTGACAACGCTGACTATGCCAACGCCTATTCCAAGGGCGGCTTCCTCAACCGCGAGGATTTCGGCGTGCTCGGCGCGCTCGAGGTCGATACCGATTTCAACGTCAACATCCTCACCGGCTCCTCCGGCGAGATGATGGGCGGCCTCGGCGGCGGCCCGGACGTCGCGGGCGGCGCAGCCATCTCCATCGTCACCATCCCTATCATCCGCGGACGCACGCCGTCCATTGTGAAGAAGGTCTTCACCCTCTGCACGCCGGGCGAGACGGTCGCTGCAGTCGTAACGGAGGCGGGCATCGCACTCAACCCCAAGCATAAGAGCTATGCCGCGCTCCGCGAGGACCTGGAAAAAACCAGCCTGAAGCTTGTGACGATCGAAGAGCTGCAGCAGCTGGCCGAATCCCTTACCGGCGTGCCAAAACCCATCAAAACGAGCGACCGCGTGGCCTGCATCGTGGAATACCGCGACGGCACGGTCATCGATGTGATTCGGGAGGTCAAGCGCGCATAAGCGCGCAGCCCACGCAGCCAAAAGAAAAGCAGGGCCGGTATCTGTCAAAACGTGCCGGCTCTGCTTTGAAAAAGCGAGATTCAGTTGCTGTGTGGTCTGTCCGCGATATAGCCCATCTGTTTTGAGATATTCTGCGCATGCAGACGAACGGAGTCTTTCATCGTTTCGATCAATTCCGACGATGTGCGCACCATCGGCGAGGAGATAAACAGCGCGCCAATGCAGGCCATTGTCGCGTTAAACAGCGGCGCCGAGACCGAGACAAGCCCCTTCTCGCGCTCGCCCATGCTGACCGCAACGCCGGCTTTCCGCACCTTCACCAACTCGTCCTTGGTCGTAAACGGGTCGGTGGCAAGAAGGCTTTCAATCATCTCCTCCGGCTGATAGGCTAAGATCACTCGTCCGGAGGCGCCCCGCGTGAGCGGTTGCTGGCTCCCAATGGAATATACGCTGCGCATCCTCTGCGTGCTCTCCACACGGGCCATGCATACGCGCACGATACCCTCCAGCAGGTATATGCCCACGCTTTCATCAAACTCCCGGTTGAGCTCTTCCATTTCAGGCTGTGCCAACCGGGTAAGTTCCATATTTTCAAATGCGATATTGCTGATCTGCGCCAGACGGTATCCCAGATAATAGCGCAGAGATGACGGATCTCGATAAAGATAGTGCCGCTGTTCCAGAGTGTCCAGAACACGCAGCGTCGTGCTGGGGGAAAGTTCAGCCTTTCGGGAAAGTTCTGTCAGCGAAAAGCTGTTTTCATTTTTGGAAAAGCAATCCAATATGCTCAGGGCGCGATCCACGGCCCTGATGCCGGTATCATTTTCTCTCATAATTATGACCATTCCTTTCTGCTGTGCTACAAGGCACCAAAGGGAAATGAAACGCAGTACCTCTATCGCAGCTCGTAAAATTTGTTAGAATATACTTGAGGAAACAGGCACACTACAGAGCACGTGAAGGTGAGTAGGCTCAGCCTTGTGTTGGACTGAAGTTGGACTGAATAGGTATGTGTGCCGGACGCTCTTTCAAGCACCAATAAATAGGGCTCTGTACCCTGTAACCTTATCTTTGGAGAGACGGACTACTTCAATCTTTCAGCGAGCGTCCAGTCCCTGCCTGTTCCCTCAAATATTGTTTCGAGGGGATGTGTTATCTGCTCAAAATCGTTTACCCCATCTGCTGTGGGATGGATGTCCACAAATCCTTTGTCGTTGCCTGCATTGCTTCCACCAATGAGCAGGGTGTGACAAGCTACAAAAGCAAGCGGTTTTCTTCCTTCACCGGAGATTTGCATCGGTGTGCAACATGGTTGGCTGAGAATGGTTGCCGGGATGTCTGTATGGAGTCCACAGGGAAGTATTGGATTTCCGTCTACAACATTCTGGAGCGCACCTGCAATATTGTCCTTGCTCACCCCAAGTATGTGAAAGCAAGTCGAGGGAAGAAAACGGATAAGCGGGACGCTAAGTGGATCGCAGACATCTTCAAGCACGATCTTGTCGCCGGGAGCTTCATTCCACCAGCAGACATCCGCCAGCTTCGGGATTTGGTGCGTTACCGATGGAAACTTACCAACTTCACTACCGGCGAGAAAACCGGGCACAAAACTGCCTGACTGTTTCCAACTTCAAACTGGACGATGTGTTCTCGGATGTATTTGGTAAAGCAGCGTCTGCGGTTACGGCCAGGATTTTGGAGAACCCCGCGGAGAAAATCACGGATGTTTCCGGCTTCCGAACCAAGGGCGTGAAAGCAACCAATGAACAGGTGCTTGCCGCCGTGGACGGAGAGATGTGTGCCCAGCAGGCTGAAAAGCTCCGCATCATCCGTTCCCACATGAGTAATCTTGAATTGTGCAAGCTGGACCTTGAATCCCTTATCCTTACTACCGCAGAGAAATACCTTCCTCAACTGGGCCTTGTTATGACGGCGCCGGGTATCCAGTCCTTTGCCGCAATCGGCATTATTTCTGAAATTGGAGTAGATATGTCCGTGTTCCCTACCTCGAAGCATCTATGCTCCTGGGCTGGTCTTACGCCACAGAACAATGAAAGTGCCGGGAAGAAGAAAACCACCAGAATCAGTCGGGCTGGAGCCTACATCAAAGCGCTTCTTGTTCAATGTGCCCTTTGTGCTGTCCGTGCCAAGCAGTTCCCAGAAGTCCGTAATCGCTATATGGCTCTCAAAAAGCGCCGAGGACACAAGAAAGCCATTATTGCCATTGCCAGAATGCTCCTTACGGTTATCTACAATATGCTCAAGAAGAACGAGCCGTACAACCCCGAACTCTACCGAAAGGGCGACCGGCCACCTGCACACCGTGAGGTTTCTGAGGATGAAGCCATCTTCATCCTCCAGCGTCAGGGCTATCTGGTGACTGCTCCACCTACTGCATAGACTTTAAGCATAACTTCTTTTTTGCCCGCTCTCAGGGGGGCTTGGTTTTATGCGCCCTTTTCGGGATGGTTCTTGGATTACAATATTTCAACCTTACAGATGATCCTTCTTTATAAAGCTGATTGATATAACGGCACTTTATAATACTTTTCAATAAAAATCAACATTTTTCCAGAAAAGATTATAAAATAACAGTTTCTACAAAATGCAAAAAAATAATTGTATAGATATGTCAATTGAAAAAACATTGCGTCTATGCTATTATTTCATTATACGGGAGTTATTTCCGTAGAATGAAAATTTAGGAGGAAAGAAATGAAAAAAATGTTGTCCCTTGCGCTGTGCGTACTGATGCTCTGCTCTCTGCTCGTAGGCTGCGGCGAAACACAGACTCCCGCAGATAATCAGGGCCATTCCACCGAGACGGAAGAAAGCATTCCCACCACAAATCCCGCAACCGTTTCCATTGGCTCCGGCACCTCTGGTGGCGCATTCTACATGGTTGGCGCCGCTCTCGCTCAGACCATCCAGAAATATGACTCCAACCTGAGCGTCAACAGCGAGGCCACCGGCGGCACCAGCGAAAACATCGCGCTGGTCTCCTCCGAAGAGACCACGATTGGCATGGGCATGTGCGACGACATCATTACCGCTTACAGCGGTGAGCGCGATTACGAAGGCAACGCTGCCTCCAATCTCCGCGTCCTGATGTCCGGTCAGACCAACACCTTCCACATCATCGTCCGCGCCGACTCCGATATTCATTCTCTCACCGACATCAAGGGCAAGCGCGTCAGCCTCGGCCCCAGCGGTGCTCCCTACTTTGGCCCCGACATGATCGAAGCCACCACAGGCTACGTCAACGGGCAGGATTACACCGGCCAGTATCTTGGCCACGATCAGGCCGCCGAAGCTTTGCAGAACGGCGACATTGATGTTCTGATCGCCACGCTCGCTTATCCTGCCTCCGCTTATGCCAACATGGCTCTGTCCGTCGACGTGCGCTTCATTTCCCTCACTGAGGATGAAATGACCAAGGCAATCGCAGCGCACCCCGCGTGGAAGGATAGCGGCATTCCCGCCGGCACCTACGAGGGACAGACGGAAGATGTCTACACCCCCGCCGTCCCCGTTTGGCTCTTCACTTATGAAAATGTCTCCGACGATGTGATCTATCGCTGCGTCAAAGCTATCCTTGAGCACAGCGATGAGCTTGGCACCATTCATGCTGATGCCGGCAAGTACACGCTAAAAACCGCTACTGCCGGTCTCGGCGAGGTTCCCATCCACAACGGCGCTCTCCTTTATTACAAGGAAATGGGCGTTATGTAAGGGAAAACAGCTCACCCGAAAGCTTAACATGACAGAACAATCTGTTCCAGTCGCTTTAAGTATCCAATTATAAAATGGGGCGAGGAGTGACAAGGTACGCTCCTCGCTCCTCTTTTCTCTGAAATTTATAAAATCTTTATCTGGTGAAAGGAAATTCTATATCTGGTGAAAGGAAATTCTATGGAGAATCGTACATCTCGATTTGATAAAGCTCTGCAGATCGCCATCATTGTCTTTGGTATTCTGCTCAGCGGCTTCCACCTCTACGCAACCTGGACAGGCGTTGTCACCGTTATGCGCCAGCGTGTCGTCCATGTCGGTCTCGTCATTTTAATTTCCCTTTTCGTCAATGTCCAAAAGAAGCGGACAAGCGGCAAAAAGATTTCTGCTTTTGAAGCGATCGCGGACATTGCGATTCTGGCTGTTGCCGCTGCGGCAACGATCTACCTTTACGTCAATGACAGTCAGCTGGCATTTCACATGGGCAACCCCAAAATGATTGAGGTCGTCCTTGGCATTGCTCTGACCCTCGCCGTGCTGGAAATGACACGCAGAGCGATCGGCCCCGTCATGCCGATTATCGCGCTCATCGCGCTGGCCTATGCTTACTTTGGCAATCACCTGCCCGCGCTCATTGCCCACAAGGGCTACAGTCTGCGCAGAATGGCCGGCTATCTTCTGCTCTCTGACGACGGTATCTTCGGCACGCCGATCGGTGTTTCCGCCTCCACCGTTATCCTCTTCATCATCTTCGGCGCGTTTCTTGCCGATACTGGTGCCGGCGAGGCCTTCATTGACATGGCGTTTTCGTTCTTCGGTCGCGTGCGCGGCGGTCCGGCCAAGGTTGCGGTTGTCGGCAGCGCGCTGTTCGGCATGATCAACGGCAGCGCGATCGCCAATGTTGTCTCCACCGGTACGCTGACCATCCCCCTGATGAAAAATGTCGGTTACAAGCCTGAAGAAGCCGGCGCAATCGAAGCCGTTGCCTCCACCGGTGGACAGATTATGCCTCCTATCATGGGTGCCGCGGCATTCATCATGGCCCAGACACTCGCCATTCCCTATATGAGCATTGCCAAGGCGGCGATCATCCCCGCCCTGCTCTATTTCTTCATGATTTTTATCTCCGTGGATCTGATGGCCGTAAAGAACGGTCTCAAGGGTCTTCCCGCCAGCGAGCTCCCCAGCTGGAAGAAGATTATGAAAGAGGGCTGGTTCCTCCTCATTCCCATTCTCGCCCTGCTCTACATGCTCATTGTCATGAGCCTGACAGCGAGCAAAGCCGCCCTCTATGCCATCGGTCTGAGCATCGTGGTCAGCTGGTTCTCCAAGGATAAGAAAATGAAGATTAAGGAGATCGGCATGGCGCTCGTCAGCGCATCGAAGGAGATCTGCAGCGTTGCGCTTGCCTGCGCAACCGCCGGTATCGTCATCGGCATGCTAGGCCTGACCGGTCTTGGTCTCAAGCTCTCCTCCGTCCTGCTGGCAATGTCTGGCGGCTATCTGATGATTCTCCTCGTCTTTACTGCCATTGCCGGTATCATTCTCGGCATGGGGCTTCCCACCTCCGGCGTTTATATCGTCCTGAGCGTCCTGGCTGCACCCGCGCTGATCCAGCTCGGCGTCAGCGCTATTGCCGCTCACATGTTCGTGTTCTACTTTGGCGTCATCGCCGCCATCACGCCCCCTGTCGCGCTGGCCTCCTATGCCGGTGCCGGTATCGCCAAGGCCGACGCAGCCAAAACCGGCTGGACCGCCGTCAAAATCGGTCTGTCCGGTTTCCTGCTTCCGTTCATGTTTGTGCTCAATCCGCCGATCCTGATGATCGGTACCGCCGGTGAGATTATCCGCACCTGCATCACCAGCACCATCGCCATCGTCGCGCTGTGCATGGGGCTCAACGGCGAGCCGTGCAAGGGTATTGTCCCCCGCACGCTGATGTGCATCTCCTCTCTGCTCCTTCTTGATGGCGGTCTTGCGACGGATCTTGTCGGTGTGGCAGCCGTTATCGCAGCATTTGTCATCGAAAAGCTCACCACCAGAAAAAGCACCGAGGTGGCACCGTGAGCTCGATCACACAGGAACTGGGCGTCTATGTCTCCGCCCTGCAATACAGCCAGATTCCGTCCTCCGCGGCGGATATGGCAAAAAAATGCGTGCTGGATGCCGCGGCCAATATCATCTATGGCCGATATACGGAAACGGGTGAGCGCGCACTCGCCTACGCCACCGCGTTTGAGTGCGGCGGCACAGGGAGCTGCGATACGTTCCGCAGCGGCAGCTGGCCGCTGGAAACCGCCGCATTTCTCCACGCCGTTATGTCCCGCTGCGCCGATTTGGACGACGGGAACCGCTTCGCGATGGGTCATCCCGGCTGCGTACTCGTTCCGGTCGCACTGGCCGCGGCGCAGGAATACCGCCGCGGCGGCGAAGAGCTTCTCTGCGCTCTGACCGCTGGCTATGACGTGTACGTCCGTCTCGGCCGCAGCATCAACCCCACCTCATACCGTGACCGCGGCTTTGACGCGACCGGTCTGTGCGGCGCGGTCGCGGCCGCTGCCGTCACCGCGAAGCTTATGGGGCTGGACGCCGCGCAGACTGCAGACGCGATCGGTCTCGCCTCCCTTTTCTGCGGCGGATTGATCGAATATCAGAACGACGGCACAATGGGCAAAACGCTCTGCGGCGCCTGGGCCGCCTCCACCGGCATCCGTGCCGCCCGTCTGGCACAGCAGGGCTTCACCGGTCCGGTCAAGGCCATCGAGGGGAAGAAAGCCTTTGCCCAGGCATTCAGCAACGCGCCCGACACCTCCCACATACTCGAAAAGTTCAACAAAGAATACGCGATCGAGAGCGGATATCTCAAGCTTCACGCCTGCATGCGCGGACTGCACTCGGCGATCGACGCCGCCGTTGCGCTGAAAAAGGCGCATTCGCTTGAACCTCGGGCAATCAAGGCCGTTACGGTCCACACCACGCCGTTTGTTCAGCGGCTCTCCAATTCCGCGCCGACCACGCCGGTGGGTGCGCAATGCAGTCTGGAATTCAGCATGGCCACCGCATTTTGCAACGGTCACCTCTCGGACGAGCGTCTGCTGGTCAAGAGTCTTGATGATTCGACCGTGCTCACGCTCGCGCAGCGCATCTCTATCGTGCTTGATCCCGAGCTGGAACGCTTCGTGCAGGCGCATCCCGACAACTGGTCGGCCGTCCGGGTCGAGGTCGTCACCACGTCCGGCGAGACCTTCAGCAAGACCGTGCTACTGCCCTGCGGCGAGCCGGAAAACCCGCTGAGTTGGGACGACGCGGAAGCAAAATTCGACCGAATGACAGAAAACGCACTCTCGGCGGAAGCCGGCCGGGCACTGAAAGAAAAGATCCGCTCTTTGCACGCAGAAAGCGCGACGCAGATTGGCGCATTCTGGTAGCTATCGCGATTTAGGAAAGGAATCGACTTACCATGTATGAACCCAATGTAAAAATTCCCTGTGTTTATATGCGCGGCGGCACGAGCAAGGCCGTGTTCTTCCGCGATGAGGACCTGCCGCAGGATCCCAAAGAGCGCGATAAAGTAATCCTCAGTGCCTTTGGCTCCCCCGACCGTCGTCAGATCGACGGCATGGGCGGTGCAAATACCTCTACCAGCAAGGTTGCCATCATCAAGAAGAGTAACCGTCCCGGTATCGATGTCGATTACGACTTTGGTCAGGTGGATGTGATGGCCCCCATCGTCGGCAAAACAATGAACTGCGGGAATATTTCTTCTGCCGTTGGTCCCTATGCTATCGATGAGGGCCTTGTCGAGGCTATCGAACCGATGACGGAGGTACATATCTTCAACACCAATACACAGAAGGAAATCATCGCGCAGGTGCCTGTCAAGGACGGACAATTCATGAGCGAAGGCGACTTTGCGATTGACGGCGTGCCTGGCACAGCCTCAAAAGTGACACTCAAATTTGTTGAACCGCAGGGTGCCGCCTCCGGCAAGCTCCTGCCCACGGGCAATGTTAAGGACACAATTGAAATCGATGGCAAGAGCTATGAGTACTCCTTTGTCGATGCGGCAAACCCGGTGATTTTTGTTCATCCCGAGGACTTCGGCGTCAAGGGCACAGAAATCCCCTCCGAATTCAATGCGCTGCCCGATTGCAAGGAAATCTGCCGCAAGTTAGAAATTATCCGCGGCACGGGCGCGGTTCTGCTCGGCTACGCCAAGGATCTTGAGGATGCGCGCATCAATAGTCAGACCCTGCCCAAGATTGCGTTTGCAACCAAGCCGATCGATTATACTGCCGGCAGCGGCAAGGAAATCAAGTCTGAGAATATTGACATTGTCGGGCGGCTGTTCTCGGTGAACATGAAAATGATCGACGCCTATATGGGCACCGGTGCCATCTGCACCATTACCGCGGCCAATACCCCTGGCACAATTGTCAATGAAATTGCATCCGCGTCGCTCGGTACGCAGAAGATCAAGGAACTGCGCATCGGCCATCCCTGGGGGGTAATGATTGCTAAAGCCGACCTCCGCGAAGATGGCGGCGAAGGTATCCAGTGCGGCTATCTGGACCGTACTGCTCGCCGTATCATGGAAGGCAGCGTCTACGTAAGAAGGTAACGTTCGCAGACTTTTTTCTGCAATTTTTGATTGCACGCATAGGAATTAATACTGCTTTCTTGTTGCTCATTGGTAATGTAGAATAAAAGCAAAAGAAGGGCAAATTCTTTTTTGTACAACTTGGAAGTTTTTAGGCCACTTCAATTAATTGACCAACGATGTCTTACTAGGAGAAGCGAAATGTCCAATTTGTTTGAACCGGCAAAATTAGGAGCCTTGAATCTGAAAAACCGTGTGATCATGGCTCCTCTTTCAACAAATTTCCCCTCGGTAAGCGGGGAGATTACACCTGAGTTTACCGCATTTTATCTGGAACGCGCGCGCGGTGGTGTCGGCATGATCATTGTGGAATGGGCAAATGTTGATTACCCCCTCGGCAAAGGCGGCTACACGCAGATGCGTCTTGACGATGATTGTTACATTCCTTCGCTCTGCCAGTTCACAGAAATCATTCATGAAACAGGAGCGAAAGTCTGCCTTCAGCTCAACCATTCCGGCGGAATGTTTGGTGACCGCGGCCGCAGCGACCTTCAGCCAATTTCTGCTTCCGCGCTGGAGTATGGCAAAAATCACAAGCTTGCAAAAGCGGCGACAATCGACGAAATTCACACTCTGCAGAGTAAATTTATTATGGCGGCTGAGCGCGCGCAGATGGCTGGCTTTGATGCCATAGAGTTGCACGGTGCCACATCTTATCTAATCGCTAATTTCCTCTCGCCTTGGACAAACCTTCGCACAGACGAATATGGTGGCAGCACCGAAAATCGCGCCCGCTTCGCCACTGAAATCGTTGCTGGTATCCGCCGTAAATGCGGCCCTGATTTCCCCATCCTTTTCCGCATCAGCGGCGATGAAATGGTTCCGGAGGGACGCCATTTGGAGGAAACAATTCAAACCGTAAACCTGCTGAAAAAGGCAGGTATTACCTGTGCACACGTCACTGCTGGCGCCGCCCGTGACCCCAAGCTTCCCGCCCGCCGCGCACATATCGGCCCTACCGGCTATCCCCAAGGCTGGAAGAGCTATCTCGCCCGAGAAGTACGCAAGCACTGTGATATACCAGTTATTACCGTCGGCTCGATCCGCGACGTCTCCGTGGCCGAAAAAATCATAAATGAAGATGCCGACTTTGTTGCTATGGCACGCCAGCTAATCGCCGATCCCGAATGGGTCAACAAAGCAGTAAGCGGCGGCAATATCCGCAAATGCGTTAGCTGTAACGCCTGCGTGCTCCACCGCAGCATCTATGGCAGCAAGCTGCGTTGCTGTGTCAATCCAATGGCTGGCAACGAATACCGGCTTGTACCTCCGGAGGAGTATCCTGCCAAAGAGAAAAAAAGGGTTGCTATCATCGGAGGCGGCCCTGCCGGTATGCAAGCGGCGCGAGTCGCCACGCTGCGTGGTCACTCCGTCACGCTGTTTGAAAAGGAAACTTGGTTCGGCGGTGAGTTGGTTCCCGCCTGCGGTGCGGATATTAAATACAAATTCCGGTGGATGATCGAATGGTTGGAAAAAGAACTAAAGGCTCTCCACGTGGATGTTCGGCTTGGCACAGATGCATCCGCCGAAATGTTGCGGAACTCAGATTATGACACAATTATTGTCGCAACTGGCAGCAATCCCCGCATGTTCCCTCCCGTGAAAGAGTTTTACGCTTTGCATCAAGATGATCCACGTGTGCTTGTTGCCACCGATTATCTAGCCGGCTGGAAAACTATCCCTGACGGTTGCCGTGAAGCCTTGGTCCTCGGTGCGGGCAACATCGGTCAGGAAGCGGCCTATATGCTTGCTAAGTCCGGTTTGCATGTACGTCTGCTGGAGGGTTTCCGCACCAAAGAAACCATGCTCATCGGTGACATCAACAATGCCATGGAGCTTATGGACGCGATGCTTGACAACGGCGTTGAGATTATGGATCATACTCAAATCAAAGCGCTGCATGAGGGAAGCATCGAAACCACCGTTTTTGATCAGCCCGTCACCATGCCCTACGACGTTCTGCTGATTGCGCAAGGTCTGACGCCGAACGACGCTCTTCTCAAGGCTCTTGATGACTGTGGTAAGCAAGTGATTTCAATCGGTAACGTTGTTAAGGATCGCACGGCGTTCTATGCGATCCACGAGGGCTTTACGGCAGCATACAACCTATAAAAAATGAAAGGAACACCATGAAGCTTACAGAGTCGCTGGCAAAATTCATTGTCGGCACCAACTATTCCGATATGCCGGCACCGGTCATCGCCGCGGCAAAGGAACGTTTGCTCGACACGATCGGCGCAATGCTGGCTGGCCGTGCCGGTTGGGCCTACGGTGATGCCCTGATCGAAGCGTGTCGAGAACTCGGTTCAGGAAACTATCCGGCCATCGGTCCCGATGCAAGGGCACAGTTCCCCGCGGCGCGGGCCGCAGCTCTCAACGCCACTTTTGCCCACGCCATTGAGTTGGACGATGGCCACAAGTTTGCCGGCGTTCATGCTGGTGCCGTGATTATTCCCACTGCGCTTATTATGGCACAGGAGTGCGGCGCAAATGGAGAGGAAACTCTCGCAGCAATTGTACTCGGCTATGAAACGGTCTACCGCTTGGCTGTATCACAAAGTCCCGAGCTGATCGAGCACGGCTTCCACCCCTCCGCAACATGTGATACCATCGGCGCAATGGCTGTCGCCGGCAAGTTGATGAAGTTGGATGAGGAACATCTGGCCAATGGTCTCGGTATGGCAGGGCTCCAAGCCTCCGGCCTGATGGAGGCAACTGTTTCCGGGCAGCAGTCCAAGTGTGTGATGGTTGGCAACGCGGCCTTCAACGGCATCAGTTGCGCCTATGTGGCGCGCGCCGGTTTAGAGGGCTGTCGGAGCGTATTCGAGGGCAAATCCGGACTCTTCCGGGCAATGAGCAAAGCGCTGCACGCGGAGGATGTCATGAAGGACATCGGCAATCCGTTCCTAATCACCGACACCTACAACAAATTCTATCTACCCCCCCTGCCGCCACTCGCAGCCCGCCATTGAGGCAGCGCTCAACCTCGGTATCGCGCATCAGTTGCGTCCCGAGGATGTCGAGCACATTGAGGTCGGCACACACCACATCGCATTCGACCTGACCGGTCAGATCAAAGCACCGAAGAACCCTGGCGAGGCGAAGTTCAGTCTGGCCTACGGCGTGGCAGCGGCGCTGTACGACCACGGCGTGGCGGTCCGCCATCTCACGCAAGCGTTCTACACACAGGAAAAATATCTCGATCTCGCCCGCCGCGTCAGCATTCGCATCGACGATGCGGTTGAGACGCTGTATCCCAAACGCCGCGGCGCGGTGGTACGCATCGTGATGAAGGACGGCAGTTCCTATGAGGAGGCATGCTACGACCTCAAGGGCTCGCCGCAGAATCCAGTCGGTTTCGACGAGCTGGTGCGTAAGTTCCGCACGGCGGCCGACGGACTGCTCCAGCCGGAAAAGATCGAGGAGCTGCTCGGACGCTGCGCGACATTCGAGCGGGAAGCGGACATACGCCCGTTCAGCGTGCTGCTGAATTACTGAGCGCGGGAAAAGAGGAGAAAAAATCTATGGGAAAAACAGCAATCATGAAGATCATGGAACGCGCCTGTGGCCATGAGGTCAAGGTCGGTGACCGCGTCTGGTGCCATGTCGATCTTGCGTCCGCGCGCGATTTCGGCGGCGCCAACTGCGTGCTGCAATTTGAAAAGGAGATGGGCAAGGACGCAAAGGTATGGAATCCGGATAAGATCGCTTATACCTTTGACCTTCAGGCACCGTCTCACTCCGAGAAGGTCTCGAACAACCAGAAGATCATCCGCGAGTTTGCCAAGCGTCAGGGCATCAAAAACCTCTTTGACATCAACCATGGCATCGGACAGCATGTCATGCTGGAGGCAGGCCTCATCAGGCCAGGCGACATTGTGCTCGGCACCGACAGCCACATGAATCTGCTCGGCGCGGTCGGCGCGTTCGCGACGGGCGTTGGCAACTCCGATGTGGCCGCGGCCTACATCGGCGGTCTGAGCTGGTTCCGCGTACCGGAGACGATGAAAATCGAGGTCACCGGTAAGTTCCAGAAGGGCGTGTGCATGCGCGACCTGCTGACCTATATCGTCGGCGATCTCGGCGCAGGCGGCATGGACTACCTCGCCGTGGAGTTTACCGGCGAGACGATCGACAACGCGAACCTTGCCGAGCGCATCACGCTCTGCTCCATGGTCACGGAGATGAGCGGCAAGGTGCCCCTCATCATGCCCAGCGGTGAAGTGCTCGACTGGATGGTCGAGCGCGCCGGGGAAGAGGTCAAGGAGCGTATCCGCGCCCTCTCTGCTGACATTGATGCGCAGTACTGCAAGGTCCTGCACTACGATGTGAGCGAGCTAACACCGATGGTGTCCTGCCCGGACGCGCCGGACAACGTCAAGCCGGTGACTGAGGTCGTCGGCACGCATGTCGACCAAGTGCATATCGGCTCGTGTTCCAACGGCCGTTTTGAGGATATCAAGGCCGCCTACAAAGTCTTGATAGCGGGCGGCGGTAAGGTAGACCCTGCCACGCGTGTCATCATCACACCGAGTACCACCGAGGTCCAGCTCGCCTGCGCCAAGGCCGGTATGATCGAAAAGTTCCTTGAAGCAGGTATCGTCTTTACAAACCCGACCTGCGCACTCTGCACGGCAGAGCATTACGGCGCACTGCCTAACGGTGATGTCGGCTGCGCCACCAACAACCGTAACTTCATCGGCAAGGTCGGCAAGGGCAGCCACACCTATTTGATGAGCCCGATGAGCGCCATGGCCACCGCCATCTGCGGCTGCATCACCGACCCGAGAGACATTCTCGGCTGAGAGGAGGAGAGAATATGAGTATCATTCATGCACACGCGTGGGTCTTCGGCGACGATGTCGATACAGATCTCATCTACCACAACAAGTACCTCGCTGAGACCGACCCGAAGAATATGCCGCAGTACGCCTTTGAATATTACCCCGGCAAGGAGAGCTTTGCCAAAGAGGTTAAGCCCGGTGATATCGTGGTTGCGGGCAAGAACTTTGGCTGCGGTTCGAGCCGCGAGCACGCGGTCTATTGCCTGCAGTACGCTGGCGTGCCCTGCGTGCTAGCTGAGACCTGCTCGCGCATTTACTACCGCAATGCCATCAACAACGGCTATCCCGTGCTCTTCGTCAAGGGACTTTCCGACGCTATCAAAAATGGCGATATCAAGGACGGCGATATGCTGGATGTGGACATGGATTCTGGCAAGATCGTCAACACCGCGAGCGGAAAGACCTTCCACGGCGACGCGGTGAGCAATCTTGAGCACGACATTATGGAGGCCGGAGGCCTGTTCCAGTACATGAAGAAGAACGCGAAGGAGTAAACAATGTCCGTCAAAAGCTTTCGCATGCCGGCACACGCCTGCAATGCACACCTTCATATCATCGACCCTACCTACCCCAACGACGGCAAGGCAGAAACCCAAATCGGCACCGTCTCCATGTACCGCCAGCTCGCCGAGGAGTTGCAGCTTGAGCGCGCCGTATTCGTGCAGGCCAAGCCATTTGGCACGGACAACACCTGTTTGACCGACGCCATCGCCCGCTTTGGCGCGAAAAATGCCCGCGGGATCGCTGTCGTGCAGCCCGATGTCACCGACGCCGAGCTGGAAGCGCTGCACGCAAAGGGCGTGCGCGGCCTGCGCTACAGCGTGTGGAACCCAAGCAACGCCATCGTTTCCATCGACGGCTGCCCCGGCATGGCCAAACGAGTCAAGGCCTTCGGCTGGAACATCCAGATTCATAGCAGCGCCCTGCAGATTGCCGCGTGGCGCGACATGATCGCGTCGCTGCCGACCAAAGTCGTCATCGACCACATGGGCCGCATGGATCCGCACAAGGGTCGTGACGATCCCGCGTTCCGTGTCGTGTGTGAGTTGATCGACCGTGGAAACACTTGGGTCAAGCTCAGCGGGCCGTACCTCAACACCACCAGCGGCGTGCCCTGGGATGACGCCGCGGCGCTGGCCCGCGCCTTTGCCGAGTACGCGCCCGAGCGCGTGGTCTGGGGTTCGGATTACCCTCACGTGACGGAAAAGGTCAAGCCGAGCGAGGCCGTTCTCACAGAGATGATCTCCCAGTGGTTTCCCACCGATGAAGCGCGTCGACTTGCGCTTGTTGATAATCCCGAGGAACTATACGGATTTATAAGTTAACACCTATGATGCAGCTCTCTCCTTTTTGCACAAATGCACATTATTTCCCGATACGGGAAAAGCGGCACATGGTCATGACCATGCGTCGCTTTTCATATTGAGGGATTATGGCCATACGCGGTCAGTTTTTATGCCTGCAAAGTACTCCGATATGTCCCTGGCAAGTCTTGGCTTATCTGTCCAGCAGGTACTAACATTGTGAGCGGCACAGAAACGGTATGCTTCAGTCGTGCCATACAGCCAGACCAAGGTCGATCTTCAGAAGAACGATACATTTTCAAAGCGCATCCTGACCGAAGAACCCAAATTCGTGCAAAAGCGGAAAGATACAGAAAAATAACCCTGTGCCGTGTCTACTTTTCTTGACTACTACAAATTATCATCTGCATTTCTTGAAAAGTGACAACGAATTCGACATAATTATATTGAAAAGTTGCTCTTTGCGGTATATAATCTGTTTGAAAAGTCGTTGAAAGGAGGGACGACGATGCTGTTTCGGAAAATCGAATCTCTTATTGAAGATCATCTGCAAAGCGATTCAAAGAAAATCCTTCTGATAGACGGTGCGCGTCAGGTCGGAAAAACCTATATCATCCGACATGTGGGACATAAACTGTTTGAAAACTTCATCGAGATCAATATGGTGGAGGACTCCATCGGCTCTCGGCTATTCGCCGAAACGAAAACCGTCGAAGACTTCTACCTACAAGTCAGTATGCTGGAAGGCAGCAAGATGAAGCAGAAAGACAACACACTTATTTTTATCGACGAGATTCAGGCATATCCTCATCTGCTGACGCTGCTGAAATTCCTATCCCAAGATGATCGCTTTACCTATATTGCCAGCGGCTCCCTGTTGGGCGTGACACTGTCACAGACCACATCGATTCCCATGGGCAGCATCCGTAAAGTTCGGATGTTCCCTCTGGACTTCGAGGAATTTCTCTATGCCAACGGGCTGAACGAGTTTGCCATCTCTGCCGTGCGGAAGAAGTTCGAGCGGCTGGAGGCACTGGATGAGCCGACCCACAACAAAATGATGGACTACTTTCGGAAGTATCTGCTGGTCGGAGGTCTACCGGATGCAGTCAATTCCTATCTGGAAAACCACAATATTCAGCTCGTCCGTGAGATCCAACAGGAGATTCACGATTACTATGCCGCCGATGCATCCAAGTATGACGAGGAGCGGAAGCTGAAGATCCGCCGTATCTATGACCTGATTCCCTCCAACATGGAGAATAAGAAAAAACGTGTCGTAGCACAGAGCATAGAAGATAAGAAGGGGAAGACCTTCGCAGATTATCAAGACGAGTTCGAGTATCTGATTAGTGCGGGTATTGCCCTCAATGTTCAGGCTATCTCTAACCCAGTATTCCCTCTGGTCGAGTCCACAGGGAAAAACCTGTTGAAGCTATACCTGAATGATGTGGGCGTCCTGACCGGCATCCTTTATGGCAATAACATCCGAGCTGTGCTGGACGATGAAGCCAGCATCAATCTCGGCTCCGTCTATGAAAGCGTCGTAGCCAGCGAGCTTATCGCGCATGGTTACGAACTGTTCTATTATGATAATCGCCATAAAGGTGAAGTAGATTTCCTCATCGACGATTATGCCACCTTATCCGCCGTCCCCATTGAAGTAAAGTCCGGTAAGGACTATACCATCCACAGTGCGCTGAATAACTTCGTGAAGAATGAAGACTATCATATTCAGAAAGCCTTTGTTGTGTCCAATGAGCGAACAGTCTCTACGAAGGGGAAAATCATCTATATCCCCATCTACTATATCATGTTCTTCCAGCACGGTCTGGAGGATAGCGAAGCAATGCAATTTTAAGGCAGGCGATAATGCCTTGACTGCGGCCAGCATTTAATATCAAAGCAGCCAAACAGCTAAAGGCAGTGGGCTATATTGCAGCCCGCTGCCTTTAGCTCTGCCTATTTCAACAGACGCAAAACAGGAGATGACCACGGAAAAAGGAGGTGATGTTCTATGCCGTTTATCCCGCCAGAGCAGTTAGCCCGCGCCCGTGAGATGGATCTGCTGACCTATCTGCGGTGCTGTGAACCGGATGAACTGGTCAGCGTGGGCGGCAATGCTTATGCAACCAAAAGCCATGACAGCCTGAAAATCTCCAACGGGGAATGGTACTGGTGGTCACGGGGTGTTGGCGGCAGCAGTGCGCTGGACTATCTGACCACTGTGTGGAAGCTGTCGCTGCCGGATGCTGTGCAGCGCATCCTGAGCGCTGGCGGCGTACCTTTGGCAGAACCGCCGCGCCGGAAAGCCCGCCCGACAAAATCATTTTCCCTGCCGCCCAGACACGCCGACAACCGGCGTGTTTTTTCATACTTGCGTGGGCGCGGTATCGACCCGGAGATCATCAACCACTGCATCAAACACGGCCTGCTCTATGAATCGGCACAGCATCACAACTGCGTGTTCGTAGGCTTTGCCGGTGACAGACCGGCCTACGCCATGCAGCGGGGGACGCTGCAAGACAAGCGTTTTGTGGGCGAGGTGGTCGGCAGCGACAAGCGGTATTCCTTCGCAGTGCCGATAACACCGTGGGACAGCCCTACCCTGTGCGTTTTTGAAAGCGCCATTGATGCCCTTTCCTACCTGACGCTGCTGAAGCAGCGAGGAAAGGACTGGCATAAGGCAAACACGCTGTCGCTGGGAGGTATCTCCACAGAGAAGGGGCGGGGCTTGCCGCCACCTCTTTCGCAGTACCTAAAGACTGCGCCACATATCTCCCGCGTTGTGTTGTGTCTGGACAACGATGCGCCGGGACGGATGTCGGCGGCGTTGCTGCGAGAGCTGCTGAGAGGCTATGAGGTCATTGACAGACCACCGGTGCGGGGAAAAGACTACAATGATCTGCTGCGGTATCGGCGTGACGCGCAGCGCGGCGAAGCCCGCTGATTTCTTTCTTCGGCAGGTATTGCAGGACGCGGCGCAGAGCGCCGCTGTCCTGGCAAGCATAGCATTTTGACAGCAAAACGCGCTTGTTAAGGGGCAAAGCCCCCTAAAACCCCCATAAAAAACGGAAGGAGTAGAACACATGAGAGAAATTGCAAAGCGCGTCTCTCTGCGGCTGAATAGCGCAGAGTACGCACATTTGAAGCAGCTCTCCGTGGATACCGGCCTGAAAATGGAGCCGGTGATCCGCAGGCTTATTGTGGGCGCGGAACTACGTCCCCGTCCGCCCGGTGAGCTGACGGAGCTGCTGCGGCAGTTATCCGGCATGGCCGTAAACATCAACCAAATTGCCAAGGTCGCCAATGCCAGCGGCTTTGTCCGCATGGAGGATATAGCGCAGATCAAGGCGATGCAGGGGATGCTCTGGCAGGCGGTGAAAGAACTCTGATATGGCCATTACGAAGATCATCGCCATCCGTGACCGACTGGATAAGCGGGTAAACTATGCTGTCAACGGAAAAAAGACTACGCTGGATATGGGTATTACTTATGCCGCAAATCCAGAGAAAACGGAACAGCATTTCTTTACGTCCGCCATCAACTGCGATAGTTGTGAGACCGCTTATACAGAGATGCAGGCCACGAAGCGGCGATTCGGCAAGCTGGGCGGCGTGGTGGGGTATCATTTCATCCAATCCTTTGCGCCCGGGGAGGTAACGCCGGAACAGGCACACCGTATCGGCGTGGAATTTGCCGAGAGGCTGTTTGGCAAGCGGTATGAGGCGGTCATTGGTACGCACTTGGATAAAGCGCATCTTCACAATCATGTGGTGGTGAACTCTGTGTCGTTTGTGGACGGTAAGAAATATCATAGCAGTCCCGGCAGCTATTATTTTGAAGTGCGAAGCGCATCCGACATCCTGTGCCGGGAAAACGACCTGTCTGTAATCGCGCCGCAGGGCAAGGGGAAACACTACGCCGAATGGAAAGTGGAGCAGAAAGGTAAGCCCACCATCCGCAGCATCGTTCGTGCCGACATTGACCGCATCATCGGAGAGGCATACACCTACGAGACATTTCTGATGCTCCTGCGGCAGGAGGGGTATGTGGTGCGGAACGCCCCCAGCCGTAAATATGTGACCGTGCTGCCGCCGGGCGGTAAGCGGGCGATCCGGCTGGATAGCTTGGGTGAGGGCTACACAGAACAGGACATCCGCAGACGGCTGGCCGCCCAGCGCGAAGGCAGCACACTGGCGACACATACCTTTACGCATACGGGCAGACGGTATCGCATCAAAGGTAGGCGTCCCACAGGGACACAAAGGAAGATAAAAGGGTTTCAGGCACTCTATCTCAGATACCTGTACCTGCTGCGAGGGACGCATCGGAAGAAGCACTTCCGGCGTGTCCCTTTTTCCGTGCGGCAGGAGGTCGTCCGACTGGAACGCTATGACCGGCAGTTTCGGTATCTGTGGGCGAACGGCATGACCACGGCGGAGGATTTGGAGCAGCGGATCGCCGCCCTTGAGCGGGAGATATACGACGGTGAGCAGCAGAGAAAACCACTATATCGGGAAAGGAGAGATGCAGAAGATGAGGCGTACAAAACACAGTGCAGTGCAGAGATCGACCGCCAGACCGCCGCCCTGCGGGAAAAGCGGAAGGAGCTTGCCATGTGCCGCAGGATACTGGAGGATGTGCCTTTGGTATCCCAGCAGGTGCAGCAAGCCGAGGCGGAACGGCGGGAAGAAGTGAGAAAGGAGGCGCAAAAGCGTGAGTACCAACGGTGAAACCGCCGATATGGTGGTGCGGGAGAGCATCCAGATCACGGAGAGTGCTGTTAAGCTGGCGGGGCTGGGTGCAAAGAACCTGGCGGCTCTGCTGGTGGCAGTAGCCAAGGACAACCCTAAGTTATCCGGCAAGACGGGACTAAAACGGTTGATCCAGGACGGCGAGGAGCTGGCCATATTCTCCGTCAAGCAGGAGGATCTGCGGGGCTTCCAAATGGAGAGCAAGCGGTACGGTGTTTTGTTCTATCCCATTATCAATCGGGTGGAGAAAACCGGCACAGTGGAGATCATGGCGAAAGCCAAGGACGCCCGACAGATCAACCGCATCTTTGAGCGGATGGGCTATCCTGCGCCGGTACGGGAGGATGACACCGCAAAAAAAGCGAATCCCCGCGCTCGGTCAGAGAGCAGCTTCAGAGAGCGCGGGAATGGTGCCAGAACGTCTACCGAGATGGATAAGCCATCCGTGCGGGCGAAAATGCTGGAGCTGAAGAAGGTATCCGAACAGATGGCGCGGCAGGCAAGAACCATTGCCGCGCCGGAGCATGAACAGAGATAGGAGATTATTATGGCAAATTTGAGTGAATTGATCCGGCAGAAGGAGCAGCAGACCGAGGAGTGGAAGCAGCGGAAGGCAGATGAGCGCGACAGCCTTAACGAGATGAATGACGCCGCCGCACTGCGTGTGACGGAGAGTACCGGTGCGTTCCTGCATTATTTGGATGTGCAGGCGGACAATCCGCGTTTCAGCGCGTCCAATGTGTTGCTGGCGATGGAGCAGAACCCCGAGGTGACGGTGTTCAACAGTGTGAAGGGTTGGAACGGTCTGAACCGCAATGTCATGCGGGAGGAGGTGGGTATGAAGATCCGCGTGGGCGATACCTATGTCAGAGACGGACGGCAGTATCGCGGCTATAAGGTGGGGCGTGTGTTCGACATCTCCCAGACCGCAGGCCGCGGTCAAATGGTGAAAAATCAGCTTACGGACAACAGCGACGCCATGAGCAAGGCACTGTACCAGCTTCTGACGGTGTCGCCCGTCCCCGTTGTGACCGGTGACGCCCGTGGGCAGGACGCACTGTATGACCCCAGCCAACAGCAGATCATTGTCAGCGGTTATATCACAGACAGCGCGGCGTTTCGCGCCTTGAGCCGCGAGATCGTCCATGCGGGTATTCATGATCATGGGAACTTCCCCTATTACAGCCGTGAGTCCTGTGCGCTGAGTGCGGATAGCGTCAGCTATATGCTCTGCCGCAGTTATGGCGTTCCCTGCGACAGACCTAAGCCCGTAGGGCTTGTGGAAATGTTTGACGGACTGGAAGCACGTGACAGAATGGGTGTTATTGCTGATTTCCAGCAGACCTTCTCCGCGCAGCGTGCCGCCATCCAGCGCGGCCTTGTGCCGCCGCAGCAGGAAAAGAAACAGGAGCAGAGCGTAGAGAGATGAGCAAAAATTTGACGGCAGATATTTATGACCACATAATGGGGGTATCTTAAAACGAAGGGATGATGTTACAATGAAACGAACAATTTTCTGCGTGGCTCTGATCCTTTGCATGGCGATCATGGCGGGCTGTGCAGCGCAAGCATCGGGCAAGACACAGACGCCGATTTCCGCAAAGACAGAACTGACCTCGGCGCAGGAAGCCGATGATACGGCAGAAGTGGCAACCGCGTTACTGCCATCGCAGACGGTGGAAGAAAACAGCAAAACCGAGGGCAGTGCGGATACGCCGCTGCCGGTCGAGCGGGCGGAGACATTAGAGAATGCGGATGCAGAAGCGGAAAATCAGCCTACAGCCGCTGAAACGGCACCGCCCGCTACCCCTGAACAGGCGGCGACACCCGCGTCTGCGCCGGAGGATAAACCTGCTCCTGCACCCACACCGGCACCT